>Ga0247812_10000591_pt1 | contig 22071 bp, 16 predicted proteins | sample UWRJL149409B1_FD_178011 | JGI IMG/M metagenome (GOLD analysis project Ga0247812, IMG submission 178011) | Plant litter microbial communities from Arlington Agricultural Research Station in Wisconsin, United States - UWRJ-L149-409B-1 | ecosystem: Environmental > Terrestrial > Plant litter >...
CCGTCTCCCCCTTTGATTCTCGCCGCGACCTTAGCGCGCAGGCTCCCTTTTTCGAAAGCGCGGCGAAAATGCGCACTTGCGTCCGCCGCAGTCAGCCAGTATGTCCGCCCCTCCCCGACGCTTACCAGGCGACGGCGCGACGATCGGTACGGGTGATTAGCTCAGTTGGTAGAGCAGCTGACTCTTAATCAGCGGGTCGTAGGTTCGAACCCTACATCACCCACCATCGTCCCAAATCCTCCTTAAATATCAAGATGCCCTTGCCCCGCGGGGGTTTGCGCTTACGCTGTGGTGTGTACTTGGTGTGTATGTGAACCCACAATGGCGCTCCGATTTGGGCTGACACGTAAGCGGCAGAAGGGCCCTTCCGGGAAGTGGGAGGAGATCCCCAACGCGCCCTACCACATGCGCCGCGCCGTCCCTCCCGACGTCCGTCACGCCTTCCCAACACGATGGCTCATGAAGAGCACAGGCACCGCCGACTACGCCCGCGCCGAGCGCTTGGCTGAAGGCATTTGGCGCGGCTGGGACCAGGCCATTGCAGAGGCGCGGCGGTTCGGTCCTGGTCCTCTCGCCGACCTCCCTGCGCTCTTACGAGCCATCGATGACTGGCGGTCGGCCAGGACGATGGCCTTGAAGGCTACTTCCACGGTGGAGGTCGCGGCACGTCCCCTCGTCCGGGACCTCCGGACGGCGCTTGGAATTCCGAGAGCTCCAATGGCCATCGACATTCCGCCTGTGATCACGGTGGGTCCGGAGGTTGGCCTTTCCGCTCGCCAGTGGGCGTTGCGCTTTTTCGAAGCTCGGCCCGAGTTGTCGACGGACCCTCATCCTTCGGCATCGCGTACGAGCATCTTGCGGGGCCGCCTCCAGTCGATGGCTGCCGACCCCAGCCTTTGGCAGGAGATCCAGGACTTCGATGCGACGTTACTGGAGGCCGCCCAAGACGCTGGGCTTAGCCTTCGAGTTCCCACCGCGGTGGTGGAGCAGGCCCGAGCTACTTTCGCTCGGGCGTGGCTCGAGGTGATGCAACAGGAGGAAGCGTCGCGGTCTATCGCCGCTAGTATCCTGGCCGCTGCTGACGCGGTGGCTCGCGCGCCGGACGAGGTCGTCATAGCGCCAGGCCCCACCTCCTATGTCCCTCGCGCCGACGATCGGACGGTGGCCGAACTAATAGAGACCTACCAGGCCGAACAGGCGGCAAAGAACGGCAAAGCCGCCGCCGACAAGGCCGGCGCCCACATCTTCCGCGCGCTCAAGGAGGTCCTTGGTCCTGACAAGCCAGTCCGCTCGATCACCAGAGACGACGCCATCGCAGTCAAACGGTTCCTCCAACAGGTGCCAACCAACGCATCCAAGCACTATCCGAATGTGCCGCTCTCTGAAGCGATCAAGCTTGGTCAGCGAGACGGACGCCCTTGCCTGAGCGTCGGGACCGTCAGGTCATACGTCATCGCGATGTCGTCCTTGTTCAACTGGGCCGTGAAGATCAGGCGGCTGATGGACTTCAACCCAGCCATCGGGCTTGCCGGCCCTGCCACTATCACGGTGCAGCGCCGCGGCTTCAGCCCGTCTGAGCTTATACAGCTGTTTGACAGCCTGAGGCCGTTCAAGGATTCCCCCCAGCCATCGAGGTACTGGGTCCCAGCGCTGTGCCTTGGCGGCGCTCGCTTGGGCGAGATTTGTCAGCTAAAGACCGCGGACGTGAAGATCGACGACGGCGTAGCCTATCTGGACCTCTCGCTGTTCCACAACGGCGTCCGGACCGACGACAAACGGCTGAAGAACCGCGCCAGTGAGCGGGCGGCCCCGATCCACCCTCTCGTCATCCAAGCCGGCTTCACGGATTTTGTGGCCGCCCGGAAAGCGGGAGGCGACGACCGCCTTTTCCCAGAACTCCAGTTCAGTGAGCTGCACGGCTACGGCGGCGAGTTCTCCAAGTGGTTCGGCCGTCATCTGACAGCTATCGGTCTCAGTGACCGCACCCTCGTATTCCACTCCTTGCGCCACCTGTTCAGGGAGCAGGCACGGAACGTCGGCCTGACAGAAGAGATCGCCGACGCCATCGGTGGCTGGACCGCGAAGACGACGGGTCGGCGATACGGGCGTCAGCATGTGGCGACGTTAGATCGCGAACTGGCGCGGATTCAGTTTGAGGGTCTGACGCTGAATTAGGGCTGTCGCTAATGCCATGTCACGATTCTTGACCTGCCCTGGGGGACGGGTCATGCATCGGTGCATCCGAACCACCCGATCGCCAAACAAGCGCCGCGCTACCTGGCGTCGTGCGCGCGCCGCGCGCCACCGGAACAAGTATACGTCACCCTATGACGTATTAATTACCGCACTACGTAATACGTTATAACTCGTATTGCATGTACCCCTCCTACATCAAATGTCGCGTTTCTTGACTTGGTCATGACGACATGAGATGAATGCGACCACTGGCGAATATTCGTCATCTTGCGCGTCGAAATCGACGACGCCCCCATCCCTAAATCCCAAACGACGACGCCCTGCGGGCGCAAGGAGCAATTTTGAATTTCGAAGACATGCCTCACGCCGACGCCACGGCCTTGCTGGCGACCATTTGGTTGAAGGCCCTGAACCAGGAAATCTCAGCCCTGGCGGAAAAGAAGGGAGTCCTGCCTGGCGCCATGGACGACGTTATGGAGCGCGCAAGGAGTCATTTCGTCCTGAGCGCCAACGGCGATCTGCGTGGGAAGGACGGGATCACACCGCATGGTTGGCTGGCGTTCGTGCTGCCTCGCGCTGCGCCGCATCTGTACGGCATCGATGCTGAGGCGGACCCGAAGTACAGCCAGCCCCAGCCGACGGCTCCGCGGGTGAGCGCCCGCGAGCGGCTCGACCAGGCCAACGGCGCCCCGGGGGTGCGCTTCTAATGGTCCACGAGATCGATGGCATCGAACTGGTGACGTTCGACTATTTCGCACACAAGCTGCCAGACTCGAGCAGCCGCAACGTCGAGCATCTGTCAAAGAAGGGGAAGTTCCCCACCTACATCCGGCTGAGCGAGCGGGGTCCCGCTCGCTGGCGTCGGGACCTTGTCGACGAGTGGTTCGAGCAGGTGCTTGCGCCGATCCTGGCGGCCCGGGCTGCGGGCGCATGACCGCCTCCTCAGCATGGTCGGAAGAGGATGATTTCTACGACGCGGAATTCCTCGAGCTAGACGTAGTCGCAGCTCTCCGCCGCTACTGTGACCACTACGGCCACCTGGCCTCCATCACTGACTGGAACCAAGCTCCCTGGAACCCGGAGATCAAGCTCGATCTCCTGGTGAACAATGTGTTCAGCCGGGCGGTGCAGAGCCGGAACAGGGGCTGGCGGATCAAGCTCGACCGCTCGCGTACCGGCTCGGTGAATGGCCTTATCCTCTCAAAGCCTGACCTCACCGGAGTCTTCAAGGTCGAGCTGACCTGCGAACTTCTCCGTATGTGGAAGGCCGATCGGACGGAACTCCCTCCAATGTTCTTCGACCGGGGAGGCCCGCCTATCATCCGCCAGATCGCGGGGCTCTGCGCCGACTTCTTCGGCGATGCCGACGGTAATATGCCAAAGGCCGACTAGACCGAGCTTGGGCATCCAAGCTGCGCTCTCACCTATCATCAGTCAGCGCTGAGCATCCGGCGCCTATGACCGTCTGACCGCCCAGGGGCGGCCAGACACCCCCTTACATGTTGTAGAAAGGAACCGCGGAAGCGGCACTCATTCATGCGTCTGAAGCCCAAGCCAACCTCAGAGAGCGTGCGGAAGGAAAACCCCCGCCTGCACTACAAGATCGCAGACTCCCAGCAGAAGATGATGGAGTACCTCAACCACCGCACCGGACAGGTGAAGGTCGGCGGCAAGGTGCGGTTCATCGACACCGAGGATGACAAGGCCGGCTTCTACACCCGTGCTGACGCCGCGATCCTGTTTGGCCACCTCAAGGTCCTTGCTTGGACGGGAGAGGAAGTGAGTGCCTTTCCCTGGTGGCTTGCGCAGGATGATCGCCGCCAGTTCAGCGGAGTGACCTTCGACCCCGACCTGACCAAAGTGTCGAAGCACCTCTTCAACCTCTGCAAGGGCTTCAATGTGAAGCCCTCCGCCAAGGAAGGCGGATGGAGCATTCTGCAGGACCACATCCTCCGGAATCTGTGCCGGGGTGACAACGACACCTTCCAATGGCTGCTCGACTGGTGCGCTCACCTGTTCCAGCGCCCGGGCATCAAGATCGGTGTCGCGCCGGTCCTCTACGGCAGCAAAGGCTGTGGGAAGAGCCTCTTCACGGGGATCCTGGCCGAGTGCGTCGGCCCACAATACTCGCCCGTGGCCGACAATCCCGATCTTCTGACGGGGCGCTTCAACGGTCACCTGGCTGAAGCGCTGCTGATCCGCGCTGAAGAGGCAATCCACGCCAAGGATCCACGGCACGTCTCGAGGATGAACAACCTCATTACCGGGGTGGATTTCCAAGTCGAGCGCAAGGGGATCGACGCCGTCGCCATCAAGTCAAAGGCCAACCTGATCTTCTCGACGAACATGCTCCACTCGGTGCCGGCGTCCGGAGATGAGCGACGCTATTTCGCTCTCCACTGCGGCGACGACAACCGGCAGGACGGTGCCTACTTCGAGGCCTTGATGAGCCAGATGAACCGCGGCGGGTACGGCGCCTTCATGCACGACCTTCTCCAGCGCGACATCTCCAAGACCGACTTCAGGAAGCCGCCTTCGACCCCACTGCTCTCGATCCAGATCGTCTCATCGATGACCGGCTTCGATCGCTGGTGGGCGTCGGCGCTCGCGATGGGAGCTCTCCCCTTCGTCCAGGCGCCAGACCTCGATTACGATGAGAACATCGAGTGGCCAGAGGATGGGGCCTTCGAGGTCTCCGCCTCTCTGCTCCAGCAGAGCGCCACAGCGTTCACCCGAAACTACGCCGGTCCGCCGACGCCTGAAGCTGTCGGGAAATACCTCGCAAACGAGGTCAAGGGCCTGACGAAGGGCCGCCGCCAACGCGCCCACGAGCGCGTCCGAACCTACGTGTTCCCGACGCTGGCGGAGTGCCGTGAAGACTTTTTGTCGTCACGGCCTGGGCTTCTGTTGGAGCACATCACAGATCCTGTGCCCGACGCCCGCGGAGATCGACACGCTTCCAATGTCGTGCCACTCCAACACGCAGCTTAGCGTCCAGAAGGCCAGGTTCAATTATGAGCCTGGCCTTCTCGCCATTGGGACGTCCGAGCGCCCCCGGAAAGCGGATGCAGAGATTCTTGCATGACCGCCCCGGCGACAGGTGGCCAAGGTGGCCAGGTAGTTTTCAGATTCGACGAGAACTAAAAACCAAAAGCGGATCCTTGTCCGACCTCCGAGTTGATTTCTGGCGCGCCACCTTGGCCACTTCGACCTACTCGGCTCGCGGGCCAAGCCGCATCCCCTCTGGCTCGAAGGGCCGGACGATCTTCCAAACTATCGCATTAACGATCTCTGTTCGTGGAGCGCTCACGGTGCCGCGCATACTGTATACAGGCAAACGAACGTTAGCCCGTATACGAAGCGCCCGATGAAGCCGCAGACTGCTGTCTCCTACCTCCGTGTTTCTACTTCCAAGCAGGGCACGTCAGGTCTGGGCCGCGAAGCCCAACGCGATGCTGTGTCGCGCTATCTCGCCGCCTGCGGCGGGCTCCAGATCGCTGAGTTCGTGGAAGTGGAAACGGGCAAAGGTGCGAACGCGCTCGCACGCCGCCCACAATTACGAGAAGCGCTCGCGCTGGCGAAACGTGAAGGGGCGATCCTGGTGATCGCCAAGATCGACCGGCTCGCCCGCAATGTGCACTTCGTCAGCGGTCTAATGGAAACCGGGGTGCCGTTCGTGGCTACCGACATGCCGCACGCCGATCGATTCCAGCTTCACCTCTTCGCTGCGCTTGCGGAAAAGGAGGCGGAGCAGATCAGCAAGCGGACCAAAGAAGCACTAGCGGCGGCCAAAGCTCGCGGTGTCAGGCTAGGTCAACATGCTGCGGTCCTCAAAAAGCAACACCAGGCTGACGCCTTGCAGCGGCTCCAACCATACGTAGCGCAGCTGAAAGACATGCTGGCCGCCGGCCAGTCGGTTCGTGGCATTGCTGCTGCGCTCAACGCGGAAGGGTCAGCAGCTCCCGGCGGAGGACGGTGGCACATAGCGACCGTCCAGCGCGCCTTGGCCAGGCTCTAGTTTCCAGAAAAAAAGACCCCGGAGGGACCCTGGGCCCCCTCGGTCGGCTCCGATTTGCTGGCCCTCCAGGCGCCCCTGAATCTCACTGAACTTCCCGACCGGTATCGCTTGCGCGCATCGGCTCGGCCCGAGCGCGATCATACAGGGCTTGGCGGGTGAAGACGTGGTGGGTCATCACAGCCTCCTTGGGGACGCATAGACACAGCCAGAGGTCGTGCTACCGTCAAGGCCAGGGAGGGCGTTCGCGCACTCAAAAATGCGGGCGCTTAAGCGTCCCGAGAAGGCGTGCATGCCCTTAGTGCTGGTCCACAACGAAGTCGTCGCTAATCCCTCCCATCAGTGGGATGATGTCGAGGGGGTGCACTACCACTACCCCGCCAAATACCGCGGCAAGGTCCAGACGGGCGAGCCCTTCGTCTATTACCGCGGCGTCCATCGTGCCAACGGCAAACGCGGTCCGGCGGAGTACGTCGGCGCCGGCCGCATCGGCGCGTTCTGGCCCGATCCGGCGCGCAAGAACGCCTGGTACTGCGCCGTGGTCGACTACGCGCGCTTCCCGGAGCCGGTGGCGGCCAAGGTTGATGGCGTGAACCGCGAGGACATCCCCGCCAATCTGTGGCGGGACGGCGTCCGCCAGCTCGATCCCCAGGTCTACGCCGACATCATGGCCGTAGGGCGAGGGTCGGCGGGGATCGCGGCCGAACCGCCGGCGGTCGCCCAGGTGACGATCACTGCGGCGCAGGATCTGGTGCTGCCGCCCGCCCTGGCCAAGCATCAGACTGGTAAGAGCGGCTACCGCCGCAGCAAACGCTCCAAAGCGATCGGCGACTGGGCCGAGCGCGCGGCGCTCAAATACATCCAAGATCAGATCGCCGGCTGTCGCGACTGCGTGCACCGCGCCGACATCGGCGAAACGCCGGGCTGGGATATCGACTACCGCGACGCGGCCGGCGCGCTGCAGCGGGTCGAGGTCAAGGGCACGACGGCGGCGGCGTTCAGCGGGGTGGAGCTCACGGTCAACGAGATGACCGCGGCCAAAGCTCACGGGCCGGCCTACTGGCTGTGTTTGGTAGCCGGCTGCGAGACGGCGACGCCGCGGGTGCAGATGATCCAGGATCCGGCGGCGAAGCTGGCGGCTGGGGACTGGTCGGCCAAGCCGGTGGTGTTTGCAGTGCGGTTCGTCGGCGCTTCGGATGTGGCGGACTGATGGCGCTCACCCCGCTTTTTTCGTCGCCTTGTGATCTGGCGCAGCGGATCCCGGAGCTGATCGCCAATTTCCTCGAGCTGGAGAACAATGTTGGTCGCCGGTTCCGGGAGGACAGCCTGACCGACATCATCGTTGCCAGCATGCTGCAAATCCTCGGCTCTAACGCCACGGTGCTAACGCCCAACGAAACCTTCACCGGCAGCGATTTTGATATTCTGATCGTGGAGCCGGCGACTGGCGATGCGATCCAATATCGCCTGCAAGCGAAGCGTCTTTCACCTCATCACAGTCAGTGGGATTGGGGCTCCTACAAGGAACTGGCGCATCCGCATGGCAGCGGGGCCCAGGCTTCGACTCTCATCCGATCCTCGGCGCATGAGGCCATTCCCACCATTCCGCTTTACGCCTTCTACAACCCGACCTCGGCGTGTCAGGCCTCGGGTGGCGTTCTATCCGGTCTGGAGCTGGCCGATGGGCGTCAGGTCAACGAGATCGTCAAAACGCTAATCAAGGCCAAGCCGAAACGACCGCGACTCAAGCGCGTCGCCCATCTGCAGGATCTCTTCTTCCCTTTGTCGACCCTCCTTTGCCCGCCCGGCGACATAACGGGGGTCGCTGCGGTTGTCGCGCCGGAACAGTCGCGGCGGGCCGTCCTTCAGGCGGTGGAATCTCGCCGTCCCTCCTGGCTGCAGGAGGAACAAATCCGGGTCCTCGATGCACCCCGACCCCGTCTGGCTGAGCGGCCAGCTGATCCCGTCCTCCCCGACCGCGTAATCGAAGACATACCATCGAGTGTGCCGCCGCATAAACTCCATCGACGCTACCCCAAAGTCGTAGAGGACGCCTTGAGAACGGACGGTCCCCCCATTCGGAAGGCGCGCGTTAAGCGGACCAAGTTGATCCTCGTTTCTGGGCCCCGTGGGGAATGATGTCAGGCGCAAATATTTTATTGCCTGGTAGTAGAGGAAATAGCCGTCAAACAGCGGCGACCAGTCGTCGAGGGCCAGTCCCAGAGCGCCAGACTGAAACTCCGCCGCCACCATGTTTTCCCGCACATACGCAACGCCGAGCCCGCGCAGGGCCGCATCGACCATGGCGTAGGAGTTGTTTGGGTCCGGTCGATCGCGAAGCCTCGTTTGTCTGGCGGATGATCTGGATCATCTCCACGCCCGGGCAGACTACGCGTCAGCGATCTCGGTCGAAGCCGTTTCTATAACTCATGGCTTGGCGCCCAGCCGTCCACCCCCAGCTGACCCGACAGGAACCGTTCTCCGAGCGCGGCTGGATCACAAATAATCGGGGCGTCATCGGCGTTTCGAACAACGCACCGTCGATGTCCGGCAGGCTTGCGCCATGGCCACACTGGCCGGACTGAAGCTCTTAGCGCAACTAGCTGCCGAGATGCAGGAGCGCGCGGAGCAGTCCCATGCGCTCGCCAGGGCGCACGGCCTTCGCGTCGGTGAGCGCGGCACGCTTCTTACGCCCCTATTTTGCGGTGCGATCGGGCCGGCTCAAAATGGTTTGAGACCAAGCGTCGTTTTTCTCGGCCCACCCTAGCCGGCCACACATAGGCTCGGAGAACTGGCATTTGATGGTGCCCACAGCGCGAGGAATGGCGACGACGGGACCATCTCGAGGAGGATCTTTGGGGCCCACCATCACGGCGACAGGTAGGTCGGGATAACCTTCGACACCAGCCTGTTCTGCGAGTGCCAAGCTGCTAGCGACCACGAAACGAGAATTCGATAGCCCGCTCAGTTCATACGCTCTCTGGTGAGTCCACCGGCCAAAATCCGTTCCAGAATCAAGCACCGGGACCAAGACCCAATCGGGCTGGTACATGCGGATCGCCTCCGCTACGCCGGGGTTGATCTGAAAATCCTGGCAGATCAACGTCACAACGCGACCTAGCCCGTCTAGATCGGCAAATGTGATCGCGTTTCCGTCTACCAGGTCCTCGGCCAGCATCTGATCTGCCGAGATAGGGTCCCATCGGAAGCCGCTGACTTGGCTTGGCGTCATTGCGTAGGGCCAAATTTTACAATGGCGCCAGAGTTCAGAGCCCGCAGCGTTGAACATAATCGAGACGTTCTCACGCCGGCCGCGAGCATCCGCATCCAAGCTGCCTCCCGAACCGGCCACGCTTAATCGCGGCGACGAGGTCGCTCTTAAATGTAGGCCTTCGGCAAAACGGCCAGCTTCGAGCTCTGAAACGGTCAGCTCCGGCGCCAATAGAATATCGAGGTCGCCTAAGAGGTTGATCCCTGTCAGCAGGCGTTCGGCGGCGGGGAGCGCAGAGCGAGCGCGAATATCGAGATGAGGTCCCCCTTGGCGGTCGTTGCGGGATGCTTCCAAATCGTCCGCCCGTTCGGCGACAACCACGACCCCCACGCACTCGTGTCCTAATCTTGGAGTCGCCTTCCCTGCCGGTGGAACACCGCGCTGGGCGTCGTGTCCGATCACCCGGGACAGCACTTCGATTCGCCGCCCTGACGCTTCAACAAACCTAGGTGCGGCAGTCAACGCATTGAACCGGTCCTCAAGCGTCTCGCCATAGAGGTTGGCGACGGTGCGCGCCGATGTTGTGAATGGCCCGCGAGGCACCAAGGTGCGGACCTCGTCTTGGGCGTACGGCCGTCCCAGCGTGCGCCGCTCGCGAGCGTCGACAAGCCAATCCGGAAGCTGTGGCCGGGTGGCCTTGGAAGGGGGGATCAACGCTGTGCGGGGATGGATCAGGAGGAACACCTCGTCCAGAACCTCAAGCGCATCCAAAACTGAGCCTCGGAGGCGGTCCTCGCTACCATCCTCTGTTTGGACCAAAGCCTCGATCAACTCTTCAACCGCGGCCAGTCCATCCGACTCCATGAGCAAGTCGTCGAACAGCGCTCTCACCACGTCGGAGCGCCGAACAGCGTCGTCGCGCTGTACATGGGACCACTGTGCCGCTCGGTCCCACAGCCTTAGAAAGAGGTCTGCGGGTTGAAGTCCTAGGTCGTGATATTCGCCAATGCTCATCCCGCGCTATCGCGAGATAGGACCCGCTCGAAGGCGTCCGCAGATGCCAGAAGGGTGCTTATGGTCTCACTTGAGACACCCAATATCGAACCGACCTGCACGAGGGTAGCGACCTCCCCTAGCAGAGCTTTTGCCGACTTCTGCAGCGGTTTCGCTATGCCCAAGGGCTCATAGCGCCTAATCAACAACGACAGAACCGTCACATTGGCGCGCATCAATCCGTCGATTGCGGCAACCGTTTCTGGCCGAGATTTGCTGGCCGCCATACCGGCCAAGTTCGCCGAGGCCGTCACGAAATCCCTAGCGAACGGAATGGTCCGTCCGAAGAAGAGCGCGGGCGAGTGACGGCCGCGACTAGGACGCGTCGTCGCCAGTCGCCGGATTACAGTTAGCGCGTGCCTCGCTTTGTTGTCTGACTTTCCTACCACTTCGACTACGCGTGAGAGGGATTCGGGCGAAGCCACCAAAGCGAACTCATCTTCCATCGCCCTCTCCAAGTGGGAGGCCGCTCGTTCAGGGTCTTGCTCTAGTCGCAGCAGGGAGAGGTGCGCTGCAGCCGCCTGGCGGCGACGATCGGGCTTGATATCTCCATCAATGCGGGAAAGCACCGCCTCAATGGTAGCCTGAGCTTCAGCAACGCGGTTAAGTCGCTCTAGGAGCGTCGCCCGCTGCATGAGGAGCTCGACGTCATCCGCAGACTCCGCGGTGGCGCCTTGGCGGCGCGCGCCGGCTAAAAATTCAGCGGCCTCGTCTATCAGCGCCAGAGCCGCTGAAGGATCACGCTGCGCAGACATGTTGGCCAAGCGTCGCCGGTAGCCCGCCCTCCGGATCATTACTGAGGGGCTCCAAGTGGCTGCTTGAAGAAGCCCATCGAAGTGGCGGAGCCGGTGCGCGGCTTCATCCGGATCGCCAGCGGGGTCGTAAATATCTTCGTACTGCTCGAGGAATACTACGTAGGGCTCGGCCCAGCCGATCGGATCTTGCTCAGCACGGGTGCGTAGCAACCCGATAGCGCGTGAAGCTAGCGTCTCGAGCCGGTCCGGCGGGACCTCGTCGAATACGATGCCCTCTAGGTCAATCGCGAGATCGACTAGGGCCAGCAGATATTCGCGATCGACCCCACCATCATAGAGTTCGACCTCGCCGGCCCCCTCAAGCAAGCGCTCCAGTTCGTCCGTAAGTCGCTGCGGGTCTGCCTCTCGTAGATCGTTAAGGTAATCCACCGTGACCGTTCGGTATTCCAAGCGGCGATTGACGCTCTCGCGCCAGGAGGGTGGGATTTCGACCACTTGAATGGGATGTCCACTGATCGCCTCAGCAAGCTTGCGGTAATCAAGCGAGAGTTGATCGTCACGGGCTGCAATAGTCGCGAAGGGCGCAATCGATTCGTAGAATGGAACATTCTGAGCAGCACGAATGCCCAGCAGCTCGATGTCCGCTTTGGCAGCCTCGGCCGTAAAGGCACCGCTACGTTGCAAGGCGCTGGTGGCTCGGGAACGCGCCTCTGCTTCGTCGAGAAGCCCCTGCCGTGACGTTCGCATGGGCACGGCGCGCAAGACCACTGCATCGCCTCGCTCGGCCCGGATGGACCTAGCAACCTCCGCAATTCCCTCGATGTTTTGGCGATTGTAGATGAAGGACAATGCGACAGCGTCAGGAAGCTGGATCGTACAGATCCCCGCTACATCAGCGAATCCCGTTCGACTATCGACCAAGATCAGGTCGTAGTTCGATTTTGCCCAATTCCGGAGTCGTTCGATGAACAGACCGCCGCCGTAGTAGTCGACGAAGTCAGTCCATGAAAATCGTGCAAGTGCTTCCGCATAACTCAAGGGCTCGACATCTTCGATCCATTTTGAGCCTGCACCAATGATGTCTAGTCGACCCACCTCGTGTCGACCTTCATCCAACACGCTACAGGCGCACGCCGCGAACGGAACTCCATCGGCGTACTCCGCAAGCAGATCATCAACTTCGGTGCCCTCTTGAGCATCCAATAAGCGCTTGCGCCAAGCCCAGGCCAAATCCAGCACGCCTCTGGAGTTCATCACCTGGCGCGCCCTCTCCGGGGCAGAGAGGCCTCGGAAATAGAAGTCCAAACCAGGGGCTTCGAGGTCCCAGTCCATGACCAAGACTTTCATGCCGTTCATGGCGGCGAGGAACGCGACGTTGGCTAAGGCCATTGTGCGGCCGACGCCGCCCTTGAACGAGTAGAATGTGGTGATGCGGCCGCCGTGGGCGTTCCGCTCAGCCATCCACCCGCTCCGGTTCATGCCGGACACCGAGCATCCGCGAGGATTGCAAGTGGTCTTCGATCTTGTCGGAGCGCTCCGCCAGGGCTGACTTAACGGCTGGCTGAATCGTCTGACCCCCGGCTGGCCCAATACGCTTCGCCTCGGCGTACTGACGCGCCGCCGGGGTCAGAAGATTCATAGTCACTTGGCCGTTCTTGCGTCGACGAACTACACCACCTTCTTCAAGGATTCGGAGTTTTCGACTCACCGTCTCCTCGACTTCATCAACCGCAAGAGCCAACTCGATGCCACTCCGCGGCCCAGCCATCAGAGCACAGATGTAAGGCTGGTACCGCCGGTCGGCGATCAGCTCGTAGAAGGCGTCGTCGGCGCGTTTGTCGAGTGCGCGGGCAGCTAAGTTTTGGGCGAAACCCAGACGTCCGGCGACCAGCAGGTTGGCCGACTCCGCCGTAGCATCGCGATCTCCCCGCAGAGCTTTGCGGGCATCATCCGATCCGGCCGCTGCCCACTGGCGAGCAGCCGCTTCCAAATGATGCGTCAGCGTCTCCAGCGCGTGATTGTCTCCAGCAGCAAGCGCTGCCTCCAGACGATCAACGATCGCGTCGAACACGGCGGGGTTAAGCGCGCGCGCGTCCTTAGCCTCGAGAGCTTGAGAGAGTTCGGCCAGAACAGGCCAGGCTTTGATTTTCACGGGGGCGGTCTCCGAAAATCAAGGTATGCACAATCAACACGGATATCAACTCTCGATCAACGATCTTGATCCTCAATGATCATTTCACGTTGTGTACGGCGTTCACGACGCCGACCATCGCACATGTTGGTTGATCGATCGTTGACTTTCCAATGACAAATTCGACACGCTCTAAGCCAACCACCGAGGATTAGTGCAATGCGGCCTTGAACGCGCCGGAGTTGCGCTACCCGGAGCTGAGGAAGGTGCTGGCGTATGCCTGCTGGTCAGGCCGACGATCAGCCCAGCCGCTTTGTCTGGTGTCCTCGTATACGGCAAGAAACTGTGGCGACTCCTAGTCAAGGGATGGGCCGATCCCGGCAGCCAAACAAGCACGTGGATGCTCGGATGGGCTATCCGGAATAGGTCGGGGCAGCGCCACGAGTGGACGTTGGATGGCCAGCCAGAAGCAGACCTGCGTGTGCATCGGATCTGAGGCGTGCTGCCGACTCGGAGCGGTTTTTTAGTCCTGGCGCGATATCGTTACCTGTGTTCGCACCGACTTACATGTAACCGCTGAAACGGCCGCGTCACGCGAGGGCGGCTACGCTCGCCATTCTCGACTGGTCGCGGATCCATTTCTTCGCCATCGCCAGGCTTTGGCGATAGTCGTCGGCGGCCATCGACAGGGACTCAGGCGAGGTTGCGCGTTCGAGATCTTCCGGGGACCAATCGTCCAGAACGCGCTTTGCCAGCGCGAAACAGGTCGCCTTGCCGACACGATAGGCCAGGGTGCGACGGGCCGCCCCGAGCGCCATCGCCCGAACCTGTTCCGGATCATCCCCATCGGCCAGGTCATTTGAAAGCTCCTGAGCCATCCGCTCGACGATCGGATAGAGGCCGTTGACGAAGAGCGTCTGGACCTCGGGATAGAACTTCGCAGCCTTGCCCTTCATGCTGCGCTCGGCCACCTCGTTGGCGTCGGTGAGGACCTTGATCTCCGGGGCGCGCTCAAGGGCCCTAGCCATCTTCGATGATGTCGCGCCTTCCGGCGCCAAGCGCACACGCGATTTCGCCGCGCGGGCGCTATCGCCCGGCCGCACCGGTTTGCCGGTCTCCAGCGGCTCCTCGTCCTGCTCAGACTCAATCGAAGTGGGCTCAATCTCAGGGACGCCCTCAGACTGAAGTAGAGCCTTCAGGCGCGGATCCGCCGTCGGACGGGCCACCTTTGTGGGCACCCGAAGCTCATCCAACAGCGCTTGGAGGTCGGACTGAAGGTCGTTCAGATCGTCGGCGCCTTCGGGCGACTCGCTGCGGATGATTTCCTTGACCCAGTCGGGCATTAGCTCGCGCACTAGATGGGCGAATTGGTCAGCGACCAACGGCGAGCGATCCTTGCGCCACGTCAGGGCGTCCCGGTACTGGCTGGGCAGGGCGATCTGGGCAGGGACGAAGATCTCGACGGTCAGCACCTTGGAGCCGAACGGTATCCCGAAGGTCGGGGCCACGGACGACCAGACTTTCTGCGTCCGAAAGTCATAGCGCTCGTCCTTGTAGGCCAAGGCGCAGAAGGTGGTGGATCCAGTAGCAGGGTTTGCGCGTGCGCTCGCGGAGTGGCTCGATCCCTCATGCTTCGGATCATGGATGTAGCGAACGGAGATACCGGTCGCCTCATCGGTCACTAGTTCATGGTCTCCGAGGCGATCGAGGATGTCGTCCAGCGTCTTGAGTGAACGGGACTTGCCTGTCTCGTCCTTCCCACCCCCTTTGGTCATCGCGACATCGATACGGACATCCACCCCGCTGGAGAACCGCACGAACCGTCTGAAAATCGAGGTGGCGATAAAGCTGCGATCGACCTGCACGCCCTCGCCGATGGGCTCGGCGACGGTGTCGTGGTTTTCGCTCTGGCCGAACAGAACGACTTCCGTCCAGTCGAAGGCCGTCGACTGCCCCTCAGCCGCGACGACCGAGGTCACGTCGAAGATCGTCTCGATGCTGCCGTCCGACAGCTGGACCGGGAAGCGGACATAAGTCCCCTCCTCTTCGTCGAAGCCGATGGTGACCTCATTCACCTCGCCGTCCTTGCAAGATCTGTAGCGAATGCCGATGGGGGACGCCGCGAGGCCCGACACCTTGGCTCCGATCCCGAAGTTCTCCTCCAGAGACATGACCTTGTTGACCGACGAACTAAGATCCGTCGCCGTCTTCAGCTCCGAAGCGCTCATGCCAACGCCGGTATTGAAGAACGCCAGTTTTCGAACGCCATCGATCATGGTGGGACGCACCTCCACGCTGCGAGCCCCTTCGGGCGCAAGCGCGGCATTCTCCTCGGCATTCTTGAAGAACTCTCTGACCAGGGTGTTGATCGGCGCCTGTTGGATCAGGCGATTGATCAGGAACTTTCGGTCACCGATACCCAGGTGTTCAGCGCGCATTTCGGCCTCAGAGCTTGAAGTTGGTGTCGGAGGAATCCGTAGAGGCGCCGAAGCGGCGCTCGACGTCGCTGATCGCGTCTTTTAGCGCCTTGCTGATCTTGCGGATGTCCGCATCGGTAAAATCATAGGCGCGGCGGTTGGAGAGGTTGCCGAGCTTTCTGATCGCGTCCAGCGCCAACTGGGTGCGTCCTTCGGCCAGTCTGACAAAGTTCTCGCGTTTTTCCGTATCAGCCATAGCGCATCCTTCCGATGAACGTTGTGATATCACGATACAGACTTTGGCGCAATACGCAGAGTTATTGCTGCAATATTCTCGCGTATTTCACTTCCTGACACATGCCGCCTTGTCGTTGCTGCGGCCACGACGGGCTGGATTCGACGGGCGAGATCAGCAGATCTGCGCGTCGCTCTTCTCGTGGGTGAATCACGGATCGCACGGCGCCCACGACGATCTCTACATTTCGGCCAACGCAGGCCTAGTCGGGCGCTACCTCGATGTGTTCCGCCGCATCTTCGAGAAGACAGGACACCACGCGCACTACAGGATGATGATGGGCCCCGAGCCTGCCGCCCCGGCCCCCGCTACGGCAGAAGGCGTCGCGGGCGCCGCCACGCTGGAGCCCGCCTGACAGCGCGAGCGCGCGGCCCTGTGCGCTTCAATCCATCGGCGACGTGCCTCAGAGGGATCGGCAAGGGCGGGAGCAGTAGTCGATGTGCGAGAATGGACTCTATCCCCACCCCTAAAGTTCGGAGCTCCTCTCGGGTACGGCTCTTTTGACAATGTCCCACCGCCAGTAGGCGCGGCTTGAATCGCCACGGTTTGAGGTCGGCAATGGCAAGGCCCAGCGCTAGGAGGGATGCGACTCGATCTGTCTCGACACCAAGGGCCGATGCGAAGTGGAGGCCTGCGATGATCGCCGCGCCAAGTTTGAAGGTCTTCATTGAAGCAATCCTCTGACGAGTAAATGCCGCCCGGACGGCTGAATGCGCCCGAGCAAGATCCTCCTTTCGTGCCTCCCCGAAATGCGGATGGGATGCGGATCAAATGCGGATTAAATGCGGAAATGACCCAACGGACCTTCGGGCGCGCGCTCGGCGAACTCATCTTTCAAAAGCGGATGGCAGCCGGCCTCAGCCAGCTTCAGCTATCGGAAGATGCCTTTGGATCGGCCGCCAAGACTCGGCGGATCAGCGAGTTGGAGACAGGTTCGGTAGCCCAGCCGCACCTGAAGACCATCAACCCAATCATCAATGCCTTGGGCATCACTGACGCGGAAATCGAAGCATGCGCCAAGCAGGCCGTCGAAGCGATAGACCCTGATCTTGACCGCGCGTTACGGGAGGCTCGAAATCTTCTGGATGCGCTGGCTGCGCAGTTCGAGCATGCTCGGCCGGACGCGACCCTTGCTGAACTCGATGATTTCCTGCGTGCAAAGGCACGAGAGTGGCGTTCACTCCGAGATCGGATCAGCGAGATCGAGGGCCTGGATGAAATCATCTCGGCCTTGAAGGCCGAAGCCGCAGAAGCGCTCGCCAATGGTGAGTTCGAGAGGGTCGACGAAGTCCTCGCCCAAGCCGAACAGCAGCATCAAGAAAGCCGCACTTTAAAGGAAGTTCGTAGCCAAGCTCTGATCAGGATCAGTCGCGGCGATGCCGCGCTTCTGGGGGAAAAGCTGGACGTCGCCCTTCAGCACTACAATGCGGCCGTCCAATTTTTCGCTCCGTTTAGTGAGCACGAGATGGTCGTCGTAGCTCAGCAGTTGGCGGCGCGTGTGTATGAAGACTCGCGTCGATCTTTGAATCCGACGTTCTCCGTTGCGTCAGGTGTCCTAGTGCCAGTCTGGAAGACGCAGACTGTCGAGCAGGATGATCGACTGCGCGCGGCGATCGCGTACCGACTGGGCCTGATATCCAGAAATCACTACCTCTCGCGGTTCGGTTCCCCAGACCACCTTGACGACGCTCTGAAGTACTCACGCCATTCCGTCGAATACGACGGCGTCGGTGATGACCTGTTCGGAACGATATGTATGAAGATCGGACTCGCGAATTGCTTAATCGACAAATCGAAGCGCGATGACGATCCTGAAGCAATTCAAGAGTCAATCGAACTATTGCGGGCCATACAAGCCGACATCGAAGGGTCACGTGAGGGCACGGAACTGCTGGCTCACGTCTGCAATAGCTTAGGCTCGGCCCTTCTGACCTCCCGCAGGTGGAACGATGACAAGGCAGATGATTCGATATTGGAGGCGGCGTTCCAGGCTTTCATCCAAACCGTCGCTGCCAGCGAAGCTTCGAGCGATGCCGAGACCTGGGGGGCGGCAAAAGCCAACATAGGCGGTGTACTGGCGGAGCAATCCAAGGCTGCTGACCTGCAGCCCTTTCAACGTGCCTTCTTGAAGATCCGCGCGATCGCGGAATTCAACAGTGCGCTGGAGACCTTCCCAGAGGTCGCCTTCCCCTACAAGTATGCCGACACCCACCAGAATTTGGCACGGGTGCTAGTGGACTATGCCACCACGGATTCAGGTCCGCTCACCGAGTTCTATCTGTTCCGGGGTCTACAATCATTCGAGGCAGCGGCGGTCATCTACAATCGTGAGACCCACCTCCTGAAATGGGTGGAACTCCAAACTCTCATCGGCGCAGTCATTCTTTTCCATGCTCGGATGGAAGGCGTTCAGACCCAAGAGCACGATTACGCGCGGGCGCTGGAGGCCTATAAGGCGGCGCACGATGCGTCGCTCGGGCACGTCAGCGAAGCCGAGACTGCTGCATGCCGAGCGATCATTGAGCAAATTCAGTCTGAAATGGCGGCTCACCAGCCGATTTAGCGGAATGAGGAATCGCGGGCCCACGAAGTCGGCATCTGAATCAATCGGGATCGTATGTGAGCCGATCTTCGTGAAGTCTGAAACTAGCTCCTGTCGTCCGCAGAGCAGACATTCCGGACCGCCGCAATGAGTCATATGCAGCCCTTCGCTACCCTTCCGCTGTGGTGTGTACTTGGTGTGTAACTCGACCACCGAGCGGACCACCCCGGCCATTGAAATTATTGCCTTTTTATTCTCCTCACGCTGATCTAGTGAGTTCCCTACATCACCCACCATCGTCTCCTCAGCAAATACAGCGCACCGGGCGACACCGGTCTTTCTGTTTACTCCGGTCACAGCGAGGCGCAGGCGCCTCGTCATGACGGGCTGACCGCCCGCGAATGTGGGGACGGTCGCCGTCCGTGACAACCAAAAGAGCCGTCGCGCATTCCCGATGGCTGAAGCGCCTTGCCAATGCGCAGGGTCATGGCCGACATGGGGTGTGGCTCTCGAATGAACGGACGACCGATGTCTCGCACACCCATCGTCCTGCGCGACCCTCCGGGCTCGCCGTCGGCCCGTAATCCTGACCACCCCGCCTGATGGAGCGCTCCGCCAACTACGGCGTGGTGGCCATCGCCGTCGCGATCCTGACCGTCGCCATGATCCTGTTCACGATCTGGATCGCGCGCATCCAATTCGTCGACAATCACGACCTGTACGACATCATCTTCAGCGGTCCGGCGGATGGCGTCGCCAAAGGCAGCAAGGTCGAGTTCAACGGTCTGGTCGTCGGCGAGGTCGCCGAGACCACGATCGATCCCGATCATGGTGGTCGGGCCTCGGCAAGAATACGGATCGCGGACGGCACGCCGGTGCGGATGTCGTCACGCGCACAACTGGCGCCGCAGTTCCTGACCGGCGAGGTCATCGTCCAGATATCCACGGGATCGCCAAACGACGGCCTGCTCAAGGACGCCTACGCCAGCAACGTCGTCCCGGTGCTGCCGGACCAGCGCTCCGGCCTGTCGGAGTTGCTCGAGGCGCCCGGCGCCGCCCTGACCCAGACGCTTGAAGCCCTCAAGCTGATCAACACCGCCCTGTCGGACGAGAACATCGCCGACTTTTCCCTGAGGCTTCGTGCTGGCGAGGCCGCGACGGCCGATCTGACCACCCGTCGCTCCGTGCTCGTGAATCTCCAGGCGTCCCTGACTCGCGCCAATGCCGCGATCGCGGACTACGAGACCTTGGGCCGCGAGGTCCGCGTGCGACTGGATACGGAGGCCCGGCCCACACTCGCGCGCCTGAACGAGTCCACGGCGCGGACCCGGGCGACCCTGCAGAACCTGAACGGCACATTCCAGGGCCTCGAAGGAACCTCCGAGCGGATCCAGACGGAGACCCTGCCCGATCTCAACGCAGGGATCGCAACGATCCAGAGCGCGACCGACGCCCTGCAGAACCTGGTCGACCGCGCCCGGACCAGCGGCGGCGGGCGCGTCGATCCCGATGACTCGCGGCCGCTTCCCGTAGGCCCCTGAGCCCGCCAGCCAGAAACCGGCCCGACCGCTTCAACTGGCCGTCAGCCTCCGGAAGGCCCCGAGAAGTCGAACTGTTCGGGCTGGCGACGCGGTCCCGTGCCCAGGGTCCAGGTCAGGCCGACGTAGAAGGCGCGCAGACGGATGTTCTGTTCGGAACGCTCGCGGAACAGCGGGGTGTCGAACACCGTGTCGTTGTTGAAGGTGTTCAGGATGTCGCGACCGGTGAACTGGAACGACAGGGTCTCGCTCAGCTTGCGACGATAGCCGATGTTCAGCATGCCGCCGGACTCGCGCGTGCCTTGTGCCAGCAGTTGGTCGCCCTGCCAGAAGCCCGACAGCTGGACGAAATCGTTCGGCGTCGGCTGCCAGCTCAGGCTCAGACGGCCGGACGCAAGGGTCGCCTCGCGGTCCGACCCGCCGGCCACGCCCGCCGCGTCGATCTCCTGCCAGAACAGGTTGAAGGCGGCGTTGTAGCGCAGGGTCGAATGCAGCTTTCCGTTGGCCGTAACCTCCAGCCCCACGTCCCGACGCCCGCCGAGGTTCTCGGGCCGGGTCAGCAGCACGCCGCCTCCGATGTCGGTCGCGACGTCGGTGAAGGCGCCGTCCGTGTCGCGTAGATAGGCCGTGGCCTGATAGAAGGTCTGGCCCTGCCGCATCTGCCACATGGCCTCGAAGGCGACGGTCTCCTGCGGCTCAAGGTTCGGGTTGCCGGAGCGCCGGTTCAGCGGATCCTGATAGAAGACGAAAGGGTTCAACTGCTGCGGTTGCGGCCGCTGGATGCGACGCGAATAGCTGGCGCGCAGGGTCTGGGTCTCCGTCAGCTGATACTGCAGATGCGCGGTCGGATAGGCGCGGAAATAGTCCTGATCGGCCGAGACGCCCGACGTCAGGTCGTCGACCTCGATATCCGCCTGCTCCAGCCGCAGCCCGCCCTGGGCGGACAGCTTCTCCGAGAGCGGCCGCTCCCAGGTGGCGTAGAGGGCGTGGACGGTCTGTTTCGCCTCGAAGCGGTTGCTGAGTTCCGGCACGATCGCCAGCCCGTTCGTGGCAGGCCCACGGCTGAAGACGCTGTCCTGCTTCGGACGCGTATCCGTCAGTTCATAGCCGAGCCGAAGACGACCGCCATCTGCAGTAGGCCGGACGTAGGCGCTGGTGAAGCCGAGAGTCATCTGCTCGCCATCGACCCGGTTTCGCTCGTACAGATCTACGCCGGCCGGGGTGATGAAGTCGGTCAGGGTCAGGGAGGCGTTCTCGCTGTCGTTCCTGTCGAACCGAAGCTCATTAGACCATTCGTGGCCAGCGTCGTCGAAGCGGTGGACAGCCCGGACCGTGGCGCCCCAGTTGGAGAATTCGAAGCTGGAGTCGCCGGTGCGGGCATAGGACGTGGTCAGCGCTCCGGCGGCGTCCCGGGTCTCGGTCAGGCCGTTCCCGAAAAAGCCCCCACCCTCGATGGCGTTGCCGCGTAGCTCCGCCGTCAGCGACGTCTTGTCCGTCAGGCGGTATTCGGCTGACAGCCGGCCCACGGTTCCGCTTTGGTCCTGATCAACGATCTGGGTCGTGGTCGTGGTGGACAGCAGGGCGCCCGTAACCGGATCGAACCGCTCACGCTCGCGAACGAACTCCAGGCCGATCGGGTCCTCGCGATAGCTGAGGTCGCCCGACAGGGTCAGGGGACCGTCCTGCCGCGAGCCGCTGACGCCCAGGTTCCAGCGTCCGCCGTCGCCCACATTGGCGCGAACGGAGGCCGTGCTCGTCGATCCGGGCTTCGGGGCCGAGGGCTTGGTGATCAGGTTGATGACGCCGCCCGATCCTTCCGGGCTGTAGGCCGCGGAGGGATTGGTCATGACCTCGATGCGCGCATATCGGTCCGCGGGCAGTTGCAGCAGGGCCTGGGCGCGGCCTTCGCCCGACAGCA
>Ga0247812_10000594_pt1 | contig 22000 bp, 19 predicted proteins | sample UWRJL149409B1_FD_178011 | JGI IMG/M metagenome (GOLD analysis project Ga0247812, IMG submission 178011) | Plant litter microbial communities from Arlington Agricultural Research Station in Wisconsin, United States - UWRJ-L149-409B-1 | ecosystem: Environmental > Terrestrial > Plant litter >...
GACTCAACAATGCTCCCAAAATACTCTTCTCTTGTAAAAACATCTATCCAGTAAACTGTAGCAAAACTTATAAAGTAAGCTCCAGTTTTATCTCCAAATTTGTATTTTCTGCTCATTTATTATTTTTAAGCTAATGTAAGAAATACTTAGCGTTCACGAGCGGGACGCTCGCGCCAGCGGGGGGCTGTATATTTTGTTGACACGTTCTTTTTTCCTACAAAAATAAAAAGTATAGTGGAAAATTTTACTTTTTATTTGTAGAGTTGTGAAGGAGTCACTTTGTGGGCACAGATTGCAAATCTGCGCTATCATTGCGGAAATATATATCTGCGCTAAAGTTTTTTTACAAAGAGAGCTAACCAATCTTTGCGGACACGGATTGCAAATCCGCGCTATCATTGCTGAGATAAATCTGCGCGATCGGGTAATATATCTGCGCGATCGAGTTCTGTAAAGATATTTTAACATTTTGTAAAATTTGAATCATCGTCTGTTCTTCTTCTGTACTTACTAAAATTCTTTTCCAAGGAAGAGTTAAATAACCACTTGAAATACCATTAATAATACCTTCATGACCCATAATAAATAAATTTTTATTTATAAAAGCGTATTGAGGTTTTTCAAGTTCTTTATGAATATAGTATATCATTAATTGCATAAATTCTTCTGCAATATTGAAACCTTTACCATTTTGGTATTGAATAAATGTTGATGCCATATTATTAGTAATTTAATTTTATTAATTTATCAATGTATTGATTATGATTTTGCATAATAAACAGATCTATTTGATCTCTTAAAAAATTTGGATTAGAATTCACTGCTAATGAAATTTGATCAAAATATTTATAATCTATTACCACATAATCTAAGGGTGGAATTTTATTAATCTTATCAAAGTGTACAGTAATTGAATCTATAAATCTTTCAAACCAAAAGTTCACAGAATCTATTCCATTTTTTGTCCAGGGAATAATTACATCTTGATTGCAAATCCGCGCGATTGTTGCGGAGATAAATCTGCGCGATCAGGTTATTATGCTATTATTTATATGCAATATCCATACTATAATTTGTTGATGTCCAAGCGCCCTGAATAATCTCAATTAAAGCATCAACTATCTTAATTAATTGATAAGTGGGAAAAGGATCTCTATAATAGATTTTAAAATCATCATCTTCAGTTGGAATAGCTTGTAATTCTGTAATAGATATAAATGCACCTTTATTTTGTAAATTGGTTTTTACAGCCTGTAATACTGAAATTATCATTTGTTTATCTGATTGACTATTTGTATAAATTTCCCAACCTAAAGACATAATCCCCGTTGAATAACCATTAATATGGAACTGTATTGAATAAAGCATATCATCTTTATTTGTTATACTGTATTGCGGTTTGATTAATTCATCATAAATATAACAATAGGCTAGTTGCATATATATTTCATGAACCCAAAAGCCGAGGTTGTTTCCATTTGTAATTTTGGTATCTGGCATAATTAGTAATTTAATTTGATTAATTGATTTGTATATTGATTAAAATTTTGAATAATAAATTGATCTATTTGATTTTTTAAATAGTAGGGTTGCTGTTCAATTGCAGTAGAAATTTCGTCAAAGTACTTATAGTCTATTACAATATAATCTAAAGGAGGTTTCCCATTTTTTGGTAAATATATTTTTTCAAAATGAGCATGAATAGATCCTAAAAACCCACTACTTTTTTGATCAGGGACATACGCTCCCAACCAATTGTTATAAAATCTATTTATATCTTGTTGTTGAGCCATCTTTTGGGGTAAATCAAATTTTATACCTAAAGGGTCAAGACTCATCCTATCTAAAATGCCACCTTGCATAATTATATCTCCTGCTTCATCTATTAAAGATGCTCTTGCAACTCCATTAAATTGTAGTTCAAGCTTGATAAAACTATCTGTTTCATGAATTCGATATAGACCTTTGGTAGCAATATCTCCAAATGATGGTGGTAGCATCTCACACCTTCTTTTGTTAAAATATAGCATATTATCAGTAGCATCTGGAAATTCCACAAGTCTTTTAAACTTATCATTCAAATTAATTTTATGCCATTGCAACTTCAAATTCCTAAAAGCATCATCAGAAATATTTCCATATCTTTCTGCGAATTTCAACATTCCAGTTTCTCCTAATGCTTTAAACTCTGGTTGAAAAACTAAATCATCATAATATCTAAACCATTTTTTAACAAGTGTGGGGTCACCAACAAATTTAGCAAAATTAACAGGATCTACATCTGCAAAAGTATTTAAAAAAGCAATTTTTCTTTCAAAACTTAAAGGATTTATAACAGGTTTAAGGGTAGATTGATCAGTAAAACGTATTAGTACATCGGTTCTAGTTTGATTACAAATGTAGATAGTGAATTTTGCTTCTTCTAAGCCTCTTTCACTTAAACTAATCCAATTATCCAAATACTTACCATCACGAATACCACTTGCATTTCTACCATTGTTTAATAATCTCCAAAATGCAAGATCATCAATATGTTGAAAATCTGTCATGAACTTTAATCTTTGAGCATCAGTAAAAACAGAATTATATTTTAAAAAAATGTAATTAGTAGCATCTCCAAGATCTAAAGTGTTTAACTTGTTTCCAAATAAGGATAAAGTTACTTCTTTACTTCCTTTTAGTGTTGTCAATAAATTAATCATTTCTGGAGCAAGACCATGAGCAACACCTGGGGGTAGGGCTTCAATTAAATCTAAAACTTTTCCTGCCTCACGCACAGCATGGGCTTGTGCTGTTAAAGATAAACCAACTCCTAAAAAAGTTAAGGATATAAATATTTTTTGGCATCCTTCTAAAATTTTTCTTTTTTCCTCATTATTTTCTGTAGTTATTAGATAGTGGTTAATTTGTGTTAAAGAGCCAGCTGTAAGTGTGAAAATATCGGATGCCCCTCTGAATCCTCGCCAAATTTCAATGGCTTCAGTGGATTCAATTCCACCAGCTAATGCTCTTCCTATTTTAGTAGTATATTTTAAATATTGTAAGTCTTTAAGAATACTTGTTCCTCCAGTAAAATAAATTAATAAAGCGTCAACGGTTAAATTTGCGGCTAATGCAACTCCAGCATCAAAATCAACCAAACGATCATATTCTTCAATAAAATGAAATAGAAAAGCAGGTAATGTAGCCGATTTCGGAATTCTTAAATCTAAATTTGATTCATATCCACAAAATGAAATTTGTTGATATAAATGAAAAGACCCAAAATATTCAGAACCTATCTTATGTTGACTAAAAGCTCCTGCATAAGTATTTTGTTTGTATATTTTTGTTATATCAATTTTTTTATCATTAATTGATGATTCAAAACGCTGTTGTGACGTAACTATTTGTTGGTCTGAAGAAGGTATAAATGTTAGAAAATTCTTTTTGTTAAATTCCTGAGAATTAATATAAAAATAATTTTCAGGATCAATACCTTTGAAATTTGGCCAAGGATTAGGAATAACAATACCTGGACGTATATAATCTAAATTATATTTAGAAACTTTCCATAATTCGTAAATAGCAAATGCAAAATATTTTCTATTAGTTTGTTCATCAACAAACCAGTTTACAAAAGGATATCTTTCTAATCTTGCATCTGTAAGAGTATCATAAATAACTTGAAAATTAGTCTCAGCACCATTTTCTTTTTCAAGTAAAAAGTCTAAAAACTCATTTGCATGAGATGGAGTTATAGATATAACAAGCTTAACGAGTACTCTTTGATCTTCTTGAGATAGCTTTAAAGGGAAGTATGCTTTAATAGCCTTAATAATCAAATTATAAGGAATAACAGCTAGGGCAGATGGAGATAAGATTTTTAATAAATATTCTATTTTGTCATCAGCAGGATAATATGACAGGTTTTTAGTTTTATAGCATATCTGATAAAAATTTTCTAAACTGGAATAATATGAATAATAATCCTCATAAGTAGAAGGAATTGAAAAAAGAGCCTCAAAATCATCTTTATGGGGTCGTGGAAGTCCATTTATAGGCGTATCATAGTAATATCCCCAAGTTCTTTTAAAGTTAAACAATAGTTTTTCAAGATCTGTAAAATCATTATAATCTTTAATTCCATTTGCAACATTAAATTCTTTATCAAAGAAATGTGTATTGGTGGCTATAATTGGGATTATATCTCTATTGATTTCTCTAATTTTGAAAACAATTAAACTCATAATTCTTTTAAAAGTACTTTTTTGTATCTCACTTATAGCCCAATTATTTATAAAATCCCCAAGGTTTTTTTTGAAAAAATATCCGCCTGGGGTGGCGCTTTGATTATTAAGAACGATAACAGGAATATGCCCATCAGTATTAATTTTGGAGTCAACAATCCTATAGTTTTCCATGATTAATTTTCGATAGTTAGCAACACCTCTTTTGTCTGGTGAAAGCTGTAAATTAAAAGTGTAATTTTTAGTATTGTAGAAATAATCATAAGGTGAATCGAAATCAATTGTACTTACAGTTATTTCTTCTCCTTCAAAAGCTAAATTATTTTTAAAATCATGTTTAATGAGTTTATCTAAAGTTGGAACAGGTTCAGTATTCTGAATATATTTTAGAAATAAACTTTCGTTATAATAACCTGTTAAATCTGGTTTTTTTCGATCTTCTCCTTTAAATTCTGAATGTTGATGATATCTATATATTTCTGGTTGTGTTCCTGGTTTAGTAAATTGAATTAAAAAACCGTCAACATCAAAAGCTGGATTTTCAAATAGATGTATTCTTATTGGAGTACCATCCTTTAAAATTGCGAGAGTTGTAGTGTTGGTGGGCATCTATAAAACGGGATTAATATTAAAAAATGGAATGCTAATGTCTAAATCAGGCATATACTCACTATACCCCTTACTAAAATGATATCTCCTATCAAGCGAATACACAAAGACATCTTCCTCAGGTTGAGATAATACATTTTCACCCTCGGCATTCTCGGCAACAATTGCAACCTTGTATTTCTGGTATTTGATATCTTCAGGAGAAATTAGTTCATTTTCATCTTCAAATAAATCAATCAAAAACAAACGTGGATTTTTTGTGTCATCTTTGATTAATGCTTTTATAGCATCATTTTCAGTTTGAGTTAATCCCAAGATAATTTTAGTTGGAGTAGATCCATCTAGTGTTTTTAATTCCAGTCCGGTAATCGTTTGAGTACTGTCTGTAAACATTTTGAGGTTATAGTAGTAAGGTTCCGGTAATTCGTAAGTTTTACTTTTTGTTACGGCACCGCTTGCAGAAGCTGTTGTTTTGGTATCTGGCGTGGTGCTTCCTGTAGCAGAGACAGCATTGTTCATAACATCGATAGGCTCTGTAAGGTAGGTTACACGTTTAACGGCTGTAGGTTCTTCAAGTTCGGTTTCGATAACATCATCAACAGTTAGAGTTTGTACTATTGAGATTCCCTGCTGTTTTTTATCGTAAAACTCATTGATAAGATTCAGTTTTTGAGAAGTCATTCTGGAATAACTTTCATCGGAGCTAAGTTTTAATAAAGGTTTTGCGTCTATTAAGCTGAATACGTTATCAAAAAAATTGGCTTGCCCATATAGAATAACAAGATCTCCGTTTTCATCTAGAGTTGTTCCGGCTGTATATTGATTTATTTTGCCCTGATAAAGCAAAATGCTAAGCGCAGCAATATTTTTACCTTGAACCGCTGGAGTTGTAAGCTGAATGGTTGAGGTTAGATTACTATAGTTTCCTGTTTCATCCGGAGGTAATCGTAAACCGTCGGCATTAATGAAATTATCTTTTTGGGCATTGGCTACTTTTGCGATTTGTCCGTAAAAAGCAGTATTGTTATTGTTGTCGGTTGGAAATTGCAGATAAAGGCTGTTTGTTGTAACAGAAGTTGCCTGGTCCTGAGTATTCACTAAAACCGGCCATCCAAAAGTGCCATAAACAGCAGCAGTCATTGGGACGACTTTAGTAGCAGGATCTTCTAATAATCCTGTTTTTAAGTTTTCCGGCCCTTCGCTGATTTTGTAGTTTCCGTAGAAATCATAACTACGCGTGCGGTCACTTTGAATATAGATATACCAATTGTTTTTTGTATAAAAACTATTAATAATGTTGTTGAAAATTTCTGTGCCTTTTTTAGTTGTTTTAGTTCCGGCAGAAACTGCATGTACAGCATATTCAGGGACAAATAAACCATAGAAGGCAGCAATATCAATAAATTGTGTGCTTTGCTCTCGTTGCAGCTTTTTCTTATAGTCAGTTAAACCATCTGCAATAATCTTTGCATCGTCTTTACGTGCATATCCTAAATCAAAAACAAATTCGCCATTGGTCAGGTTATTTTTATAGTCGCCGTAATTTAAGACAACATCAATTCCGCATTCGCCTTCAGCAAAATTCCCTAAAGATTTTCCCATATCAATCATAGGCAGTTCAAAAGGATCTTTTTCTTTAAGCGTTCCGTTTTTGTCTTCAAATTCAGATTCTTTAAAAAAGAGATTTGAAAGTAAAGTACTGTCGGGCGCTGTAAGATCATAGCCAATATACGCTGCAGTAAACGGAGGAACAGGAATTTCTGTCACCGTTTCACCGTTTTTCACTTTACGCCCTTCATGAAAGGCTTTAAAATCTTTATTTATCTTGTCGATAAAATCTGAATATTCCCCTTCATTTTTAATAACTAGTGGCTCAGAATCGTTTGTAAAAAAGTCACTCTTTTTTAATCCTCTATAGATAAAGTACTTGATGTTTAATCCCGGAAAAGGCTGTTTATAAGGTCTAAGAATTAGATTTACTTTGTTAGGATTGTCCGTTTGAGGCTGTATTAAAACAACTCCTTTACAGATAGAATAGGCTTTTTTAGCAGTATCTAAATTGAATTTGGAGGTGAGGTTAAACTGAGTGCTCGAGACGGGACCAAAAGCTTGTTCCTTACTTTGCGTAAGGCCTCCTGACTCCACGAAAAAATGAGATTGTGCAGACATATTTATTTAATGTATTATTTAAAAATTGATTTATTTAAACCATAAAGGCTTATAGAATTTGTACACGAATCTCCCAATTAGAAAGAGCAGTACCAGCAGAAGAAGTCTTCCCATCCAGATTTGCAACTTTTGCCAAAAAGTTAAATGATTGACAAACTTGGTAATCGTGATTGTTTTTTCCTGAATATCCTTTACTTGTTTCGATTTCCAGAAAGCGTATAGCTCTTGTTCTTTCAGTTCGCAGTCTACGCTTAGTTTATTGTTATCAAGTCGAACCCTTGGGCTTTTTAATGTACGCCCTGGTTCGGCCTGAATAATATTTTTAAGAACTACTTTTCCGTTAATACAGTCCAGTAAAGCGTTATAGGAACTGCTGTCTTTTGCAATTTTAAAAACAGTATCATGCAAAGTTTCTGTAATAGTGATGGTTTGTACTTTGTTTTCGTTTTGTAACGGTTTAGGACTTCGGCATGAAACCAGAACTAAGAATAAAAAAAAAATGTGTTTTAAATTGTTTATCATAAGTTTTAATTTGATTATTGCTGACTTATAAAGTATTAAAAGACTGTAATGCTTTAATACAAGTTCTTTATGAATTTCTTCCTTCTATAAGATAGAGGTCAGCTTAATTAGTGAGGTTGAAAAATAGCTGCTTAGTAGTTTAATGCTGATGTTTTTGAAACTTTACAGAGTTGTAAAGAATCTAAATTGATTTTAAGGAAATAACTAAAAAATTGTAAACATAAGAGTTTAAGTTTCTAGTAAATTGTAGCATTTTTTTATGCTATGAACTCGATACTACTTCCCAACCTGAGGCACCACCAATTACTTTTTTATTTATAGTTGTGTCGAAAAATTCAAAACCTATTTGCCAAGTAGGTCTGGTAGCAGTAGTATATTGCCCCAATTTGGTAAGCCCTGTAATTTCAACATTTCCATACTGTTTCATTAATCCAGTTTCATCCCATTCAGTTCTAATAATTTCTGTCTGCATATCTGTCCCAGAAGTTATTTTTGCTCCTGTTGTAATTTGCACTCTTGACTGTCCTGCTCCTTTTCCTGTACCCGCATTTAATCTCAAAGTTCCCCCGCTTAGATTTGATGTACCTAATGCTGACTGGTTTTTATAAACCATCCCATTAGTAAGAGTATAGAAAATGACACCTTCTAATGAGGCAGTAATACCACCTCTTGCATCAGGATTACCTACTCCTATATCAATAAAATTACCTGTTCCATTTGTTTGTTTAACGATAGCCCCACCATAACAGGTAGCATATATATCATTGCCTATTACAGCCATTTGGTAATATGGTCTTATTGCTTGCCCAAGTCCCACAAAATTACCTGTCCCTCCGGTTTGCATATAAATATCTCCATTATATACCGCCGCATAAACGTTTCCATTAGGATGGCAAGCAATTCCTGCCCAATTTCTAGCTCCTTGTCCTAAAGAGACAAATGGACCTGATCCTCCTTTTTGCATATAAATGTCTCCTAAAGTAATTTCTCCACCACATGTAGCATAAATATTACCATTTGGATGACCATTAACTTGTCTCCAAGATCTATTATTAGAATCTACAACAGTCCATGCATCTACAGCATTGTTTTTTTTATAAATAGCACTACTACAAGCATAAATATTATTATTATAATCCCGACCCATACCTCTAACCTCCGTGGGTATTGATGTAGATAATGTGAAAAAATCATTCCCTGTAGGTTTTACATATATATTTCCGGATTGAGATCCGATATAAAGATCTCCATTATTAGAATATGTCATACCAAAACATATAGTACCAATATTTTGAGAGAATAAAAAAGCCGTAGTTTCCTGAAAATTAATTGTCCTGCCTGCTGAAATTGTTAAACTTTTTCCATTAGTAATCGAATCGCTTTGTTCTATACCTATTTCTTTATTTCCATCTCTTCCTAATTGAATGTCTTTTACCAAAGCAATAGGAGAGACGGAACCAACACCTAAATAAATACCATCATCTTTTAATCTTGATTCTCCTCCTTGTGTCCCTGTCGTATTTAGATATTTAACCAGTTTATGCTGGGTTCCTGTATTTAAAATATTCGTTGGTAAATCAGAAGTCATTGCAACGGTTCCGTTTTTATCTGGAAAAACCCAAGTTCTTGATGTCGTTGCCGAATTTGTGATAAATGATGTAAATGTGTTTGAAACGTTTCGTAAACCTAACATTAAATTCAAGAAAGTTTTTACTCCAGAAACTGGCTGAGCTGTTGTTGTGTCCATATCTGGAGTGACAATATTGCCAATGCCAAATAATGAATTTCCGTTTACCGTTTTAAAAAGTGCTTTAAAATTTGCCCAGCTGATCATTCGGCGAAGTGATCCAACAAGCAGTGGCACTTTATCAGTATCAGCAATTGCAATTAAAGTTGGAATTGCGTTTTCGAAGGCTCCGACATTTGCTTCGGTCAAAATGTTTTGTTTTGTATTATTCAAATTAACAATTGAATCTTTTAAAACTTTTCCCTGTCTGGCATCTAAGGCTTTACCTTCGTAGGTATAATCAAGGGCATTGTAGTTGTTTGTTTTTATGCTGTTGATATCGTTAAACTCCAATTCACCATTTGGATTAGTTGTTAAAATTTTATTAGGCTGATTTGTTTCTAAATCCGCTACTTTGATTCTGTTATGATTTGTACTCATTTTTTATTATTTGTGGATTTTGTATTAGTAGAAATTTTAATTTTCGCAGATTTTCACTTATTTTATTGGGATCAATGTTTGTTTTTTTTTCAGCAAAAGAAAAAAAAGATGTTTTTAATTTAGTTTTGCAGGCGCAAAAAGCCCTTTATACTTTTTATATCTCGTTTTCTTCGGGCTACTTTATAACCTTCACGGCCGCCTGTATCATTTGTATTTCCTTCGATGGTGTAAATCATGGTTCCGGCTACTTTTTCTACAAATCCGGTATGGCCTAAACCATTTTTTAAATCCAGAATAAAAACATCTCCCGCCTGCGGGATTTTTTTTACCAAAAGCGGTCTCGAGTTGTATTGATCCAGAACTCCTGCCGTTTTCTTTAAAGGATTTTTTGCGTTAATCTGCAATGCCGCATTTTGGGTGCACCAGTAAACAAAAGCCATGCACCAGGCATATCCTTTTGAAAGTCCTACACTTCTTAAATAAATCTCGACTTCAGGGCCGGAGTTGCTATTTCTGGGAATTTCTTCGACACCAATTTGTGCCGTAGCGATTTCTAAGGTTTTTTGAATTAGTGTCATGAATTTTTTCCGTTTAGTTGTTTGAATTTTTGTAATTCATCAACCAATTGCTGGTTGATAAGCATGAGTTCTTTGTGTTGTATTTCCATTTTTTTTATGGTATCGGTAGCTGCCGTAAGTCGTGCAGTAAGGTCATCCAGAAGATCACGGTAATATTTTACGGCACTTACGGCATTGTCAAGTTCTGCGGCTCTGTCCTGAGCCAATGATTTTCGCATTGAAAAAAACCAGGTAATAAAGGCGGCAAAAAATGCGGTTAGTGAGGGGTATAGAAATTGCTCCATCGAATGTTAATGTTGAATGTTAGGTTAAATATGTTTTTTGAGAAACAACAGTAGGATGTTGTTTTTTGGGATTTACAATCTTGTAAATTACAGTGAGATTGTGTTGGGTTCTTTCCTTTTGAGATTGCAAAGATTGGGTAAAAAAAGCCCTAAAAAAAACGAATGCAAGGTCTGCGAACATTTGTATTCTAGGGCTTTACATAGTTGTAAAGGAAGCGGACAGAACTCATTTTTACAGAGGTAAATGAGTCATCTTTGCATTGTAAAAACAAGTTTTTTTTACAATTAAAAGATTTGATTTTCTTTTATAATAATTAAGAAGATTTTTTCTGAGTACTCATAAGTTCTTCTATTTTTTTCAATTCTGAAGTAATAGGTGTACAAAGAATTTCATACAAGGTAGTTCTTGAAATAGGATAAACAGGATACACATATTTACGCCATACTACGGTAGTAGGAATATCTTCTGTTTTATGTTTTTGATACAACTCTTTAACTAGTTTGTAACGCAGTAATTTATTTTTTTGAATTCCGAGGCTTCTGTTGGAGGATATAGGCATGATAATAATATTTATGGAGTGAGAGAAAATGAAGAAAGATTTTGAAAAGAGAAAGAAGTATTAGAATGAAGATTTAATCATGATTAAAAATTATTTGAATAATAAAGTGATGACATAAGATATACAGCAGCCAAACCATTTAATTTTTTAAGTAATGGTTTTCTCCTTCAAATGCCATTTTGTTTAGAACCTCGTTCTGAGGTAATATTTGTTAAATATTTTTTTAACAATTGAGGTCAGTACTCTTCCTATTATGATCTCGTTCCGCAGCTCTTAAGACTGGGAACTCTAAAGAAAGAATGGTTTTTGGCTGCTTTTTTGGGTAAAAAGAGCCCATCTTCGGTTCCTGTTTTCCTTCAAAAAAAAAGTGATAAACAGGAACCATTTTTTATGTCTGCTAAGTTTTTTTTATGCAGATAGTGAGGGATTTTTTCAGCCTTTATAAGTGGCTGTTGTATGTTTTTTGAATCTTGGATTTTTGATTACGATGCTTTCATATTGGTTAAAAGCCTGGCGTTCTTTATTCGAAAGATCATTTTTGCAGTTCCAGTTTCCAAGTCCGTCTTTAAAGATTGTATGTTCATTAACCTTGTAAATTTCGTGGTCTGTAATTGGTTTTATTTTTACGCTCATTTAAGTATTGTTTGAAAATTATTTTGATTCTGAAATAAAACCATTCACGAAATAAAAGTATTGGTTTTAAGTTGGTTGCAATAAGCAGTAACGCTAAGAGAGCAGAGGCATAAAGATCATTATTAGGCTGCATGACTTTGCTCGTTTTGCTGATTAAAAAAATTAAAAGCATAACCCTGTAAAAAATCTACAGACGACATAGACAACGGAATATTGATTTTCACGCCATTTTCATCAATTCTGTTGGCTTCAATAAACCAGCTTGAGCGAATAGGTTTAAAAGACGAAGCAATAATTTCAACTCCATCTGTAAATTCTTCATTATTAAATTCTTTCGTTAGTTTTTGAAGCTCAAGAACTCGTGAGCCTTTTAAATTACCTTTAGCATCTTTCTTTAGTAAATTGAAAACAATTTTTACCAGCGATGCAGTTTCTTTACTTGTAGAAAGCGACGAAATATAGTTTTGTACTTTTTCAATTCCAATGGTTACAGTATCGTCCCAACCTTCATTAATGCGGTATCCAATCGTAATTTCTTCTTTATCATTAGAGAAAGTATGCGACATTTGTTTTTCTTTAAAACCATAAACCTGATTTTTTAAATCCAAAATAGTTTCAAATAATCTAAAAGTTTCTGTTTTAGCGTTTCTCATCATTTCAGACGTTTCATGCAGTCTCGAAAGTGCTTTGGGAATCGTTTCGGCTACCAGTTTTTTATAAGCATCTCTTTCTTCATTTTTTTTATTTTCAATTCGATTTAGAGCCTCTTTTAATTGTTGTGCAGAAAACTGAGATAAATCCATTGCCGGGTTGATTGTGTTTGTTAAGGGAGTATTCATAATATATTGGCATTTAGTTATGTAATAAAATTTCTTCTTTAAAAGGATCACCGTAATAAGGTTTGAAATTATAGAAGTGAGCAAGTTTCAAAACCTCTTTTATTTTGTCTTCAATTTGCGGTGAAACTGGTCGGGATGAGGCCGTTTCATCATCCAGGATATGCATCCATTGAAAACGTTCCTGATTAATGCAGATTCTTTCTCCGGCTGTGAAAGTTTTTGTTCTTTCTGAGCAATATTGTAATGCCAGATATAATAAAGCAATACGTTCTTCAATTTGATTTCTATTCATGATTTTTAGTGATTAAGGTTCTTAATTGATTGATATCAGATTCGATTAAATTTCTCTCAGGACTGTTTGGATTTTCAATCAGCCAATTTTCCAGTTCCTGAATTTTTTCCTTGATTTGATGTGTTTCCATTTTTTATATTTTAATTAATAATGAATAAATTTTTTATAGTTAGTGATTAATATTACTGCTTATTCGTAGTTTTATTCTTATTTGGCGTAGTACTGTTTTTTTTGTTTTTTAATATCTTAAATTTATTTCAAATAATTAATATTCAATTATTTAACTGATTGTTTTGTTATGGTTGAAATTCCGGTGTTGCATAAATTTGTATGTGATTATCTTGTTTTTAATATTTATTTTTCTTTACTTTGCAAATATAATGTAAAATAATACATCAAAACAAATTTTTAACGTAAAAAAATACATCTTTTTATGGGGTCAACGGAAAGAATGAGAGAATACCTTGATTATAAAGGGATTACTAAATATAAGTTCTGTAATGATTTAGGCTTTTCTAATAAGTTTTTAGACAACAGCAGTAACATGGGAACAGATAAAGCGTGTAAAATTTTACATCACTATCCGGAAATTAATTCCGAGTGGCTTTTAACTGGAAACGGACCCATGGTAAAAGAGGATAATGCTAATATTATAATTATGAATAATGATCGAAAAACAATAGATTCACTACAGGTGAGTCAGGAAATACCTTTATATGATTTAGAAGCTGTGGCAGGTTTACGAGAATTATTTAACAGCGGAAAACCCCAAAGAGTTCTGGATACGATAAAAATTCCTAATCTGCCTAAATGTGACGGAGCTATTTCTGTAACTGGAGACAGTATGTATCCACTTTTAAAATCAGGAGATATTGTTCTATATAAAGAAACCGAATTTGAAAATATCTTTTTTGGTGAGATGTATCTTTTAAGTGTGAAGCTAAACGACTGGGAAGAATATATTACCGTAAAGTATGTTCAGAAATCAGATCAAGGATCTGACTTTGTTAAATTAGTCAGCCAAAATTCACATCATCAGCCAAAAGATATTCATATTTCAAAAATTTCTGCATTGGCATTAATAAAAGCAAGTATCCGTATTAATACCATGATGTAAAGCTTCTGCTATTCTGGAATTATAAAAACTAAAAACCTTTAAATTGTTGATTTATAGGTTTTTTTAGTTTTAATACGTGTTTGCTGTTTTTGACAATAAGTACAAATACCCCCCTTAAAAAGAAAATATAGAGACTCCTGATTTTTGTATTAGATTTACCTTGCAGGACGTTTGACACCTCTTTTGTATCAGATCCATTCAAAATTTATTGTTGAGCTCTTATTTTATTCTATATATGAAAAGCATAAAAAAGTATCTTTTAAGTTGTATTTTATTGTACTCCATTTCGTTGAGTTCTCTAGCCCAGAGTTCAGATTTGTATTTTGATCATATCGATTATGATGTGAGTTTTTCGCAGAGCATGATCTCAAGCATTCATCAAACCAAAAAAGGGTTTATCTGGATAGGAACTGCAAACGGATTAATTAGCTACGACGGTTACAGTTTTTTACGATATGCCTACAATAAAGACATCTTAAATACGATAAGCAACAACCATATTAATGTTGTTTTAGAAGATAACGAAAGACAACTCTGGATAGGAACCAATAACGGCTTAAACCTTTTTAAGAAAAAAGAACGTGATTTTTTAAGAGTCGATGTTCAAAAGGTAAAAGGCGGGAGAAACTACATTTCATCTATCATTCAGGACGATCAAAACCGAATCTGGATTGGAACTTTTGGTGGTGTCAAACGCCTTAATAAAAAACAATATTTATTAGAAGAAATCTCCAACGATCATAATTCTCCTTTTAGAAAAAGCAGGGTTTTATCACTCTTTTACGATCGTAATTATGGCGTTTTAGTGGGTACAGCAAAAGGATTGGAATGCTTTGATCCCAAAAATGGATCAAAAAAAGAACTTCCTAAAGCTTTAAAAGAAAATGAAGCATTACTAAAATCAAAGATTTGGAAGATAATAAAGGAAAAAAATGGCGATTTATGGTTTGCGACAGAAGCAAACGGAGTTTTTCATTATACTGCGGCTGCAAATTCCGTAAAAAACTATCTTCAGAATTCTGGTAGCGGGAAAAGTTTATCGTCAAATTGGGTCAACGATATTGTGGCTGTAGATGCCAATACCATTTGGTTTGCCACAAAAAACGGTTTGTGTGTTTTTAAAAAGGATAAAAATGAATTCACAAAATACCAGCACAATCCGCTTGCAAGTTACAGTTTATCTGATGATGATGTAAAATGTTTCCTAAAAGACCGCCACGATGATATCTGGATTGGAACCAATGGCGGAGGTGTAAACTTTTTCCAGAAAACCAATACCAATTTTGCAAATGTAAGAGAGGTTATAAAACCTAATTTCGGGTTAAACAGTGCACTCGTAAATGCCATTTCCAAAGAAAATAATAATGCTGTCTGGGTAGGAACAAATGGCGGAGGTTTGAACTTTCTGGATTTCAGGAGCAAAAGCAATACTGCTTATTTAATTGATACTAATGATTTTGATAAAAGCGTAAACATGATTACTGCTTTAGTAAATCAAAATGAGAATTTATTCTGCGGAACTTTTAACGGACTTTTTAAATTCAATAAAAGCAACAAAACATTCAGTAAAATAGTACTTTCTCCAAATCCAAAAGAACGTAACCGACCGATAACTTCATTATTGATTGATAACGGAGATTTATGGGTGGGAACTAACGGAAACGGATTAAAAAAAATACTTCCGGACGGTACTATCGAAAGTTACATGGCCGACGGGACTTCAAACGCACTCAGCGATAATTTTATTACAGATATCGCAAATCGCGAAAATGGTTTATGGATCGCCACACAATACGGTCTGAATTTTTTCGACAAAAAACTGAAAAGAGTTACCAAAATCTATAAATCAGGTAAAGCGAGCGGATTGCCCAATAACAGTCTTACCGTAATGTTTACCGATTCGAAGAAAAGATTTTGGGTAGGAGCTGAAAGCGGGGGTATCAATTTGTTGAATGAAAAATCCGGACATTTTTTCGAAATCAACCGCGCAATGGGTTTTACAGACGAAACCATAAAAAGCATTTCAGAAGATGGAGAAGGAAATATCTGGGTCAGCGATAATAATTTATTGTATAAAATAAGAACAAAGAAGTTTAAAACAATTCCCAATATTTCAGATTTTGAAATTACATCTTATTCCTCAAAAGATGGTTTAAAGGTAAAACAGTTTTCAAACAACAGCAGCTTAAGATTAAATGATAATGAGTTGATCTTCGGATCTTCAAACGGATTGATCGTTTTTAATCCGTTAAAACTCATCAAGACTCCGGATAATGCCGAGATTGTTCTAACAAAACTGATTGTCAACAATGAGGAAATCAGACCAGGAAATAAAGAGGTAGATTTAAAAGAAGATATCAGTGAAACTCAGGAAATTACTTTGAGTCATGATCAGGGTTATGTAGGTCTTGAATTTAGTGCGATGAACTTTGTAACGCCAGAGAAAAATGAATATGCCTATAAATTGGAAAGTTCTTTTAATAAAGATGACTGGCATACTATTGGTTCACAGCATTATATCAATTTAACTAATCTAAATTCAGGAACGTACCTTTTAAAAATTAAAACTTCAGATGGCGGCGGAAAATGGAATCCAGCCGTAAAAACCTTAAAAATTATCATGCTACCGCCGTGGTGGAAAACCTGGTGGGCATATATTTTCTATTTCGGATTATTGTTTGCCGGTTCTGTTTTATTATTCCGATTTTTTAGAAATAGGGAATTATTAAAACAGGCATTTTATCTCGAACAGGTTGAAAAAGAAAGACAAGAAGAGTTGTATAAAATGAAACTGGACTTCTTTACCAATGTTTCGCATGAAATCAGAACGCCATTAACACTGATAAGCGGGCCGGTTGAAGAACTTTTAAATAGTGCCGAGAAAAATTCGAATCTCGAACACAAACTCAAAGTCATCAAAAATAATTCTGACCGATTATTAAAATTAGTCAATGAATTAATGGATTTCAGAAAAGCCGAAAAAGGCAGTATGAAAATTTATTGCGAACAGCAAGACATCGTTTCCTTCTGTTTTGATATTTACGAATCGTTTCGCGGATTTGCCGTCGAGAAAAAAATCGATTACAAATTTGTACTCAATATCAATACCGCTTTGATTTATTTTGATAAAAATCAGATGGAGAAAGTCATCTATAATCTGCTTTCGAATGCCTTTAAATTTACCAGTAAAAATGGCCGAATCACATTAGCTGTAGAACAAAAAGAAGATTCAGATTGTATAGAAATAAAAGTAAAAGACAACGGAATTGGTATTCCGGAAAACAGGAAAAAGAAAATTTTTAAAAACTTTTTTCAATTAGACGATCGTGGAAGCGCGAATTTGGGAAGCGGAATTGGTCTTGCTTTAAGCAAAAGTATTGTAGAACTGCATCACGGAGAAATAAAAGTGCAAACAGAAGCCGATGCCAATTTTAATACCATATTTACAATTACTTTAAAGAAAGGAAAAGATCATTTTAAAAAATCGCAGATCGTTGAAAATGCCATAAAAATAGAAGAGAACGCAAGTCCAATTTCGGATGTGAAAACCGAAATTGAAACCTATGAAGCAGAAGATCATGAGGAACCGGAAAACAGTGTAAAAAAAACAATTCTCGTTATAGAAGACAACGAAGAAGTATTGTCTTTTGTGTATGATATTTTATATCACGATTACAAAGTCCTTAAATTTACAGATGGTATAAAGGCTTTGGAATACATGGAAAAAGAAATTCCGGATCTTATTTTAAGCGATGTTATGATGCCAGAAATGGACGGTTTTGAATTGTGTAAAATTTTAAAAACCAATCTCAATACCAATCATATTCCCGTTATTCTCTTAACCGCAAAATCGTCTACTTTAAACAGGATCGAAGGACTTTCGACGGGAGCAGATGCGTATATTTCGAAACCTTTTAGTATTGAGGAATTGAAGCTTACGATTGTAAATTTATTATCAGCCAAAGAGATAATGCGTCAGAAGTACGGGGAAGGATTTATTACAGATGCTGAACAGGAAAATGTCAACACGCCCGAAGGTTTATTTGTAAAAAGACTAATGCATATCATTGAATTAAATATCGATAATACTAATTTTGATGTCAATGATTTGGTTAAGGAAATAGGAATGAGCAGAACCGTTCTTTATAAAAAAGTACAAACGCTTACCAACCAATCTGTTGCTGGTTTGATAAAAAATATGCGATTAAAGAAAGCAGCCAGTTTATTGACAAATACCAGTTATTCAGTGTCTGAAGTGACATATATGGTGGGTTTTAATGATAGAAAACATTTTAGCAAAGAATTTAAAAAGTTTTATAATTTATCGCCTACTGAATATAAAAGCTCTCATTTGAATAATTAGATGTAACGTTTATTGAACGCTGATGATACAGATTCGCTATCGCGAAAACGCTGATCGACACAGATCTTTTATTACAAATTTAAATCCGTTTAATCCGCGTCTTTGCGAAGCAAATCAGTAAAATCCGCGTCTAATTTGAGTTTGCTTTATTTGAATATACCCTCAAAATAAATCATATACAAAGTCCGCAAAGTTTAATTTAAGCTTTGCGGACTTTGCGTTTCACTTCATTGCGCGCTTTGCGGTTAACTTTTTTATCAAATTAATCGAACTTCAATTTTTTAAGTTTTTTATTACGAATACTGTTTTTTTATAGCTTAAAATTGTAAATAAACACATTAATCCCCCTAAAAACGAATATCTTCCTCCCCTAAAACCATCATTTATTGGTCACATTTGCAATGAAATCATGACTGATTTTACACTAACTAACCAAAAAATAACTTATGAAAAAAAACAAACATGAAAAGATGTTTTTTCTTGAAGGAAATTATCTAAAACTAATTTTACTGCTTTTTGTGTGTATGCTCGCTACCACAACGAATGCACAGGAAACTTCAATCACCGGAAAAGTAGTCGATAGTCAGGGCCTGCCTTTACCGGGAGTAAATGTACTTTCTAAAGGAACATCAAAAGGAGTTCAGACCGATTTTGATGGTAACTTCAGTATCAATGTTCCGGCCAACAGCATATTGGTATTTTCATTTATAGGGATGGACGAAGTTTCAGTTCCCACCGAAAATAAAAAGAATCTAAAAGTAGTCATGAAAGCAAGCTCCCAAGCGCTGGATGAAATTATAGTGGTAGGATACGGAACAAAAAAGAAAAGTGACGTAATTAGTTCTGTTGCATCGGTAAAACCCGGTGACATGACAAAAGTAGCGACTTCTGATGTGGCAGAAATGTTGAGAGGTAAAGCAGCGGGAGTTCAGGTTTCTTTGGCCGATGGCGGACCGGGAAGTTCTTCTTCTATACAAATTAGAGGAAAAAAATCAATCAACGGAAGTAACGAACCAATTGTAATTGCAGATGGTATAGTTATAGGAAGTATCAATGATATTAATGCCAATGATATTGCTTCTTTAGAAATTTTAAAAGATGCCGCCGCGCAGTCTATTTACGGAGCAAGAGCATCAAATGGTGTGATTTTGATTACTACGAAAAGAGGAAAAACCGGAAAGGCAAAAATTGCCTACAATGGTTTTTCCGGAGTACAGACCATCAACCGAAATTTTGATATTTATAGCGGCGAAGAGTTTGCTCAATTAAAAAGAGAAGCTTATAGAACAAGCAATAATGGTGTTTACAGACCAGATAATCAGGTTTTTTCTCCGCTTGAATTAGAATCAGTTCAATCAGGAAAATATATCGATTGGGAGAAATACGCTTTAAGAACCGGCGTTACCAACAACCATAGTTTGAGCGTTTCGTCAGGAACAGATAAAACAAGCATTTTTACGAGTTTAAACTACATCAACACTTCAGGAGTTGTACCTAATACCGACTTCGAAAAAGTGGCCATGAGAATTAATGTTGACCAAAGAATTAGCGACTGGCTTAAAGTAGGAATGAATCTTTCGCTTCAGTTTTCGGAGTCAAATCGTCCAAATGTGGGTAATATTCTAAATAATGCCATTAATACATCACCGTTAGGTAAAATTTACAATGATGATGGTTCGTTCCGTCATCTTCCGGGTGGAATTCAGGAAACACCAAATCCGCTTATTGATATTTATGAAACCAATACAAATGAGTTAAACAGAAACGACATTATGAATGTGTTTTTGGACATCAACATTTTAAAAGGTTTTACCTATAAATTGAATGCCAGCCGAAGATCGTGGAATTACAAAGCAATGAATTTTAATTCTTCAAGATCACTTTCAGGAATCGCAAATTCAGGACAAGGAAGCGGCAGTATTCTTTTCAAAGACAATGTAGAATATCAGTTTAGTAATATTTTGAATTACAACTTTAAACTGGCAGAGAAAAACCATTTTAACGCAACAGGAGTTTACGAAATAACATCATCAGAATACAATGATTTTAAAAATTCGGCAAGCAGAATTCCGAGTGATATTTTGGGAATTTACGGTTTAGAAAGTGCTTTTTTGAATACACCTGAAATTGGCGGAAATGAAAGATCGCTAATTTCATTTGCCGGAAAACTGGAATATGATTTCGACAGCAGATATTATTTTACAGTTTCGGGCAGAGCCGATGGATCATCAGTATTTGGTAAAAATAATAAATGGGGATTTTTTCCTGCTGTAAATGCTGCCTGGAATGTTTCGAACGAAAGTTTCATGAAAGAACATGTTCCTGTTTTGAGCAATTTAAAATTAAGAGCCAGTTATGGTAAAGTAGGAAATCAGCCCAAAGATCCGTACCAAAGTATGGCAGTGGCAGATCAGAGAGATTATATCATCAACGGAATAAAAGTATCCGGTTATGTTCCGGGTTCACAATTGTCTAATCCGGATTTGCGTTGGGAAACATCAACACAGTTAAACCTTGCCGCTGATTTTGGTTTATTCAAAAACAGATTAACGGGAACAGTTGAGGTGTATAATACTGATACGTCAGACTTATTAATCTATGAAACGCTAAATGCAAATACAGGATATACCACCAAATTATCCAATCTTGGTAAAGTAAATAACAAAGGTTTAGAGATTACTTTGAATGGAGATGTAATTAAAAAACAAGATTTCAGACTGAATCTTGGCGCAACTTTCACCAAAAACAAAAACAGCATTGTAAGCATTTATGGTAAAGATGCCAACGGAGACGGAAAAGAAGATGATTCTGTTGGAAATTTATGGTTCATTGGGAAACCAATTGATGTGTATTACCGCTATAAAGCCGTTGGAATTTATCAGCAGGGAGAAAATATTCCGCTTGTTACAGGAACAACTTTATATCCGGGAGATATAAAATTATATGATGCAGATCCGTCAAACGGTGCAAATCCAAATCCGGATCAGGACAGGGTAATCACTTCAAAAATGCCGGATTGGTTCGGAACTTTTTCAGTGAGTTTAGAATACAAACGTTTCGATTTCTCGGCAGATATTTATACCGTTCAGGGCGTTACCAGAGACAATTTGTTTTTATATGATTATGTAAAAGGAGGTTCTTTAAGAGGAGTTAAGAACGGGATTAAGCAAGATTACTGGACACCGGAAAATCCCGGAGGAAACTGGCCGAGACCAAGAGACGGAAACGATCCGCCGTATATCAACACTTTAGGATTGCAGGATGCTTCATATGTGCGTTTACAAAACGTGTCGCTTGGATTTAAGTTTCCTGAAAACACACTTAAATCATTAGGATTGAGTAATATGAGATTGTATGTAACAGGAAGTAATTTAATTACCATTACAGATTATCAGTCGTACAGTCCTGAAAAAGATATAAACGATTATCCAGAACCTGTTACTTGTGTTATAGGCTTACAGGTAGGTTTCTAACAGCACATTAAGACATCAACAAAATAAAAATAACAAGATCATGAAAAATATAAATTTTCTATTTGTTTTGATATTCGGACTTTCTTTAGGATTGACTTCGTGCGAAGAATTTCTGGAAGAAAACGTAAAAGATCAGATTTCTGTAGATTATATCTACACTTCTCC
>Ga0247812_10000595_pt1 | contig 21961 bp, 23 predicted proteins | sample UWRJL149409B1_FD_178011 | JGI IMG/M metagenome (GOLD analysis project Ga0247812, IMG submission 178011) | Plant litter microbial communities from Arlington Agricultural Research Station in Wisconsin, United States - UWRJ-L149-409B-1 | ecosystem: Environmental > Terrestrial > Plant litter >...
TCTTCCAATGTCGGTACCCTCAGTTGGCTTACTGACACCCGCTAACATATGTAGTGGCTGGTCTCGATACTCAAAAGTCATTTTACATGAGTGTTGGATTCTTGGCGGTTGGTTTCTTGGGAACCTGCTTCTCTTGGGTGGCTATCTCACATTTTGGCCGAAGAAGAATTTACAACCTTGGTCTCGCTTTCTTGACCTTTATTATGTTTTTAATCGGTATTCTAGATTGTGCTCCAAATTATGAGAATAGGCCAGGAATTATCTGGGGTCAATGTATTCTTCTGGTAGGCTAAGAAGCCATTGAATATTGCTTGAATACAACTAATGGCAAGTTTAGATTATCTGGAATGGTGTATTTGATATTTCAATTGGTCCCGTTTGCTATGTTCTAATCTGCGAGACCTCAGCAACAAAAGTCCGAACGAAGACTATTGCAATCGCCACTGCGGCACAAGCAATGATCGCAATAGTTATGACTGTGGCAATCCCATACATGATCAATCCCGATCAAGGAGACTGGAGAGGCAAAATGGGGTTCTTCTTTGGTGAGTATGCCTCAGACTGAAATATGAAATATTTTCGTTGACGAGAATATCTCAGGCAGTTTGTCACTTTTTAGTTTAGTTTGGTGTTATTTCAGAATCCCCGAAACGAAGGGCCGTACATACGAAGAGCTTGATATAATGTTTGAGAGAAAGGTTAAGACGAGAGCATTCAAGAACTACAAGCTGCTATAAAGAATTTGGGAATAAATCATTTCCCTGGCACAGCTAGGGAGATTAACTTCATTTTCGTATATAATTGCAGCTTTCCAAAAATTGAAAAATAAATCTTTTGTTGGTGGCAGTATACCTAGGAATAACTTTCAAATTTGTATCGAAACCTTTAATAAAACCAAAAATAAGGAAAAAAGGATGACTATGCATGGCTAGTACATTGCATTCCAGTAATGAAACTGTCCTATCATAATCTCTTCCTCTTCTTGCGATAGGGGTTATCGTTAAGATGTTCATCTGATCGCAAGATAACAGAAGTTATGCGTTTGGACAAATAAGGTAATGTGTTCTAGTACTGCTGCAACGTTACAGTCGGGCTCCAAGTGGGGTGCCGCAAAGCAACAGGCTTGCCCGATTTCCTTGGCCATGCAATCAATAATCTTGTCCTACTTAGCCTACATTGTATGGCAGTTATTTTCGAAATTATTGATCGCAGGTGAGGAAGTCAAATTCGGAATCAATGGCATCAAATCGATAAGGGTTTGCGAGAAGAGTTGGGTATAACAATTCGCAGGCAACATAAATCAAAGAATCCGAGCTTTGGTGTGTACCGTACAAGATTTAAATATTTTTCCGAACACATTGGACTGGGAAATGGCCTCAGATCAGAGTCACATCTTAACTCTTCCAGAAACTAACTTAGAACAAGTCCCAGAAACAGGGTAAAGATTTTTTGATATCTTCAAATGCTGAAGTTTTGATAATACCAACGAATTGAGGTTTCTTTGATTCTAGACAATGAGTTGGATCCTGCATGACACTTGAACAAGACAATAACAGCCAGAAAATACGTAAATAATAGGAAGAGAACAATCTCCCTCAAACACCATGCTCAACTGATTCCGCATCGAAGTAGCGATGCATCTCAGTTCCTCTCTTCTCGTAGCCACATTTCTCATAGAAGGCTTCTTTCTCTGGGCTGCAATCAAGAATATTCTTCACAATCATGTCAGTAATCTTTCGTCTGCTAATTGGACCTAGTTTGAAAAAGTCAAAGCCTACTTTATAACACCCCAGTTTCTCTCCAATGTAATCCACGGCCTGAATGAGATAAATGCCGAAGTGCTTCCCTCGTTGATCAGCTGCAACTACGACATCTTCAATGTGGCCCTGAATTCCGAGATTATTTAAGCTAGTATATTCGATTTAGCTCAAGTCACCACAAGATCTTTCCATGGATTTTAATACTGATGAACTCGATAGAATACGCCACTTACAATTTCTTTTCAATAAGTAGCGTTGCGGTTGCTACAATTTGTTGTCTAACTTCCCTTGTCTCATCAACAATAACCACAACGAAATAGCTACCATTGCAATTGTTCATCCAATCAAATCTTTCAATCCACCTCTCCTCAGTGATATTACCGACATGAGCGAGGTCTCTCAAGACATGGAGATGCCCGCGTTGAAAATCAGTTCGTTGTAGAGGCCGACAGGCATAGCCGATGGGGAGCGCGGTTTGAACACTAGGAGATATAAAGGATGGAGAGAAGAGCATATCCTGTGGATCCATAATGAATGGTTACAATTCTTGGAATTTACGGTGATATGCTGCACTGATGCCGGATTATTTAAGATGTAAGGAATGAGTTTTTATCATTTTACATGTGCTTGTACGCACATAGACGCACTTGCTTTGAGAATCAGCAAGATAGATGAGATCAAACAGGGTTTCGCATTCAAACCACCTAACTTGACGAGATTCCGCCGCTGCTATAAGATTGCCTGCCATCTGATATACATCGGCTCCATGCGCCGGGACCCTAGATTGGAAGGGTAACACAGAAGTAACGTGATATTTCGAAAATTGCCAATTCGGTATTAGATCAAGAGATCTGACCGCAGAATTGCAGGGAAGCTACATCGTTCAAATGATGTTAATATAATTAGGGTACTTTAGCCACGGAACTATCATTCCCCTGCCTGAAGCTTTGGCCACAAATGCGGGGAGAAATTATTATTAAACCCTAGTTATTGTTCTGGGGTTTGATACCATTGACATGACGGTAACCTCTGTTGGAATTCTAACGAATATAGGCTATCGTGGCAAGGAAGGAACAATCTAAGACGATCAGTAGATCGATCTATCCGCCCTGACAGAACTTCAATATTCTTGATCCCCTACAGCTTCAAAGTACCAAATTGTTGCCCACGGTTTGAATAAAAGAATTCAGTTCATGACTCCTGCTACCAACGATTACGTCCAAGCAACCGGTTTTTATTTTGAACAAGTCTTCAGGATTAAAGAGAGACCGTTTTCCTATCAATGAAATTTCGAGTTGTTTTCCTCACGGCTCATGCCGTCGCTGTATTTACTGCAGTTGGAGCGGCTGTTACGCATTGGCCGCAGCCGTCTTTACCTACGTCCCCATTATACAACGGCCTTGCCAAAACACCACCCATGGGGTGGAGTAGTTGGAATCAATTTGGGGACCTCATCAATGAAACATTAATTATCGAGACAATTGATATGATGGATAAGAGTGGCCTAAGGGATGCCGGATTCGTGTTTGTCAACTTAGATGATGGCTGGCAACGATATAAAGGCAATCGTTCATACCACAATGGTCCAATCGAAGCAGATCCAGTGAAGTTTCCGAAAGGCATTAGGTATCTGTCTGACTATGCTCATTCCAAAGGCTTCAGATTTGGAATATATAACGGCCCAGGCCAACAGACGTGTGCGGGATATACTGGAAGTGAAGGCCATTTTGAAGAAGACGCAGCAACATGGGCATCGTGGGGAGTGGACCATTTGAAGTTTGACAGCTGCTGCTCAGAGGGAATCACAGCACCCGCTTCTAGAGTGGAGGAAATTTTCCGAAATATGTCAAAGGCGCTGCAGGCAACAAAGCGTCCAATAATTCATCATGCTTGCCATTGTGGGTGGGCTAATGTATGGAAGTGGGCTGCGAAAGTTGGTGCAAACCATTGGCGCATTGGACAGGATATTCCAGATGACTTCAACTATCCTGGACACCGGGATAACTATTATTTTGATGTGCTCGATATGCTAGACCGAGGCAAGGGGCTTGAAAAATACTCGGGCCCAGGGCATTGGAATGATTATGACATGCTAATCGTAGGTTTGAATGGAAAGAGTTCACAGCTATACGGCACTGGATGTTCCAACATAGAATATCGAACTCATTTTAGTATGTGGTGTATGGTCGCGTCGCCGCTGCTGATCGGATCGGACGTACGGACCCTTGGTCCCTATGATATGGAGACATTATTAAATAAAGAGATGATTGCCATAAGTCAAGATCCATTGGGCAAGGCAGCTGAGCTTGTTCGGGATGATCCAAGGATTCAGACTGAGTTGTATATGAAGGAGATGTCAGACGGAAGTCCAGCAATTGCACTTCTTAATCGGGGAACATTCACTGCAACTATGACAGTGAGCCCATTCAGAGACCTTGGCAAATGGTGGCCGAAGTATAAGATTCGTGATGTCTGGAAGCACGAAGAGCAAGGCGTCTTCAATTTCACCAATCCTTACACCGTTGAAGTTGCACCCCATGAAGCCAAGATCTTGAGAATTACCCCAATGCGATAAATATTCACCAATGCGGTAATGTCATAAGACAAAGGCGAGACGTTTTAATCTGATGGACAGGAAAAAGTCAAAATGGGAGCCTTGTAAAGATAGGTTCGATGACAGTCCGCGTAGGAGGTTGGAATAATAGTAGTAAATATTAGTTCCAATTCTAGAGTAGTCTCGGGTAGTAAAAATTACAAAATCTTCGTCTCGTCCGGGTTCTTTGCCACAATTGTATGGATACTTTGATATCTTGTCTGTCTGATATGTGCATAGGTTAGGTGGGCTACGCACAATAAAAAATAAAAAACTTCGCAATGCTTCCTAAAGCTATGAAAACGGTACAAGCTTATGAAACATCTTAAATGCTTTTGAAAATAAGAACGGAACCAAAGGTCAACCTCAAGATGATAGTGAGTATTTCTCAACTTTGGGAACCACGGCATTGGTTGTTGGTTGTTACAACTGTTATCATTTTGATGCTTTTAAAAATAGCCACCTGTCACATCTGGGACTTCGGATTCGTCAAGGGCCAGCCCTACTTCCTCGACGAATACTTTAGTCTTTTTTTGAAGCGATTCTTCGGGGCGAGTGAAAATTGTGATTCAGACGTATTGCACTCCAGATGGGAAAGATTAAAATCAACGATTGAATTCTTGGTTATAGATACATCTGTGTCAATCTTTTATGTCATGACGCACACAGACGAGTTTTAAAGACTCTACATGTATATAATTCGTTTGTTGAAATTTGTAATACAAGGTGAGGCTGAGTATTGGTCCCCAACGTGGGGCGGGGCCATAACAAGGTGGTACAGTATGTTGATGTTGCTTAATACAGTAGAAGGTCATCCTCATTAAAATAGAAACTCATCAAAGCTAAGGTCAACCCAACTATCTAAGTAAAAGTAACCCTTGCTATTCTAACAAGGTTGTGGCTAGCCCTCACATTTAAGGCGGTCTTGCTCGGTTCCCAACGGCCCCCTCAAACGATAACGGCAAGGTATCATCGTGACTGAAACCTCCCCCGAGTACATAAATGAGCAGCCTTACCACTGTATACTGTACAGATTATCAATAGGCAGAGCGATTGGTTAATATGGTTCTCTGTTGGGAAGTCCTGGGGCTGGGGACAAGGGATAAAAGCGCCAAGGTGGTGGGACTGATCGATGGGGCCAAAGTACTACAGGTGTAAAACAAACTATACGACTATACGACAGTACGACTGTACATCAGGGGTCGGCGATTACGCGTAAGATCCCAACATTACGGGAACATCGTAATAAGGGTGATTTTGAGGGGGTATATTATTTTGACCCTTATGTCTTACGCTACCCCTACCTGATAAAACACGTGACTTTGGCAGCGTAAGGCAAGGCGCGATATTACCATATTTCGTAAAATACAAATCGCCGACCTCTACTGTACATTCGTCTGGAGGCATCCACTTCCGGTGGCACAGTATAACTGCAATGTCGTCGTCCGTTGATGACCCTCTTTTTCACCAGTTCACCTGTGCTTCCCAATCCTCCTCCGTCAGTTCGGTATCTTTCAATTGTTGTAACTTTGGAAGTAATGCGTCTCTATCCTGCTCGTGTCGTGATCTTTTCGACCTTTCACTTTATCTTTATGCAAACTGCTGCCGCACCGACGCCATGGAATGTAACCGCCGAGGATTTCGCACGAGCCTGGTATCAGAGCAGTAGGTTTTCAAAATCCTAAACATACGGATCATACAACTGAACAGAGGGGTGCTTTAGGCGTGATTATAGATAACTGGTTGTACCTTGACGGTGGTGAATATTACGAGACTGGAGCATCATCTCGGAAAGACAGGCGCTATCGTACGTGTATTTCTGTTCAGAACCATATTCCTTCCACATTATAAATTGATAATAGTGGTTGTGGCTTGAATTTATGCCTGGCTCGTCCATAAGTCTTCACTATTACCCAAAATGAGCTCGAACAAGTCCTCTGTTGTCGATCCTTCTAAAACCGAATACATTTTCATCATTTTCACCAGCTTTGGCTAAATATCAATCAACAGCTCCTACTCTGTCCATAGATCTTTCATCCTCATGGAATAGCTCCTCTGTCGTGGTTAATCAGATATCAAAACCATCCGAAATTTCTGAAACAGAATCATATCGTCGTCCAGGTCTATTTTGGCAGAACTCTACAAAATCACTTGTTCTTTATAGCGGTGACGATTACTCGGGAAGATCTTCTTATGAAAAACCGTACACCATCTGGGAGTTTACGCCAAGTAAAGGAGATGGGAAATGGGCATCCACACAAGCTAGTCTAAACGGTATTACTTGGCCACATAACCCTTCTACAGTAGATACCCCAAGTGGCGGAGTCGTAACGGGTGGATACTCCTATAATCATGATCCTGCAAAGTATAATCCTTTGCTCAATATAACAATTTTAGGTGACCAAAAACCATTTATGGGGATTCAAGGTATTGGTCCTTTTGAAGAAGGTGGAATCCAATATGGAAGCGCACATTTCGTACCTTCTTTTGGGGCGGGACAGGGAATGATAATATATATAGGTGGCTTAACTCTTCAAGTCCCACTCCCTGGAAGCAAGCCCGAAAGACCGGATTGGCGTAAGACACTAATTCCTCTTGATACGATACACATGTACGATATAGCCTCTCAGCAATGGTATAAGCAAACTGCTAGAGGCGAAACACCTTCAGGTCGGATTTCCTTTTGTATGACCGGGGCAGAGCAAAGTAACACAACTACTTACGAAATGTATGTTGAATTCTATATTCTACGTGAGATTTTAAAATCAGTGCTAACTATATTAGTACAGATTCGTTTATGGAGGTACAGGCTTTGAATGTTTCAGTCCCAACAATAACAACTCACGAAATATCTACATTTTAACTCTTCCAGCCTTTCGATGGGTTAAGGTTCCCGAGTTTGCTCCAGCAAGGGCAGGGCATACTTGTCAAATAGTTGACAGCCAGATATTAAGTTATGGAGGATGGGATCCTACCACAAAAGATAACATATACAAGGATCCCTGGAAACAAGGACTGCAAGTATTTGACTTGACAAAGTCAAGGTGGTCGGGTAACTATAGTGCAAACGCTGCTGCGTACGTCCAGCCAGATTTAATCTCAGAGTATTACTTGACAAAGTAAGTGAGCCTGGAAGGGATATTTTGAATCTGTGATACATATGCAGCTCTCTGCAGCATACTAGATCCTTTAGTTTTGCTAGTTCGCGTTATGTAGGGTTATTGCTAATATCTGCTGTAGTCCACTGAACGCCGATTGGGATGATCCCTCCCTAGGAGCACTTTTCAATAAGCCAAAGGCATTTATTTCACCACCGCCAATAACTGCACCAAGCCAATCAAGCCAGCGAAGCCAACCAAGCCCATTCCCAACAAACCAAACAAGCCCATCGCCAGCATCCCATGTTAAATCCAAGATCCCAATCGGCCCAGTAGTTGGTGGAATCATCGGTGGTGTGGTATTACTTTCCGCAATTGGCGCCTTAGTCAGGTTGTTTGTTATTCGCCCCAAAAGGAAGGAAGAACCGTTGCCAGTGTCATATGAGCCAGTTGAAAGGGCTGGCCCGTGGGAACTGGAAACGGTACAAAGCCCTGAGACGGAACTGGACACAGTACAAAATCCTGAGATAGCCACCAGCGAGAGTGTTTCTCCTCACTTCCGTCAGCAGAAACCAGTAGAATTAAATGCCTAAGGCAAATAAGATATAGGTTGACGTTCTGGGATGATTCTGTCACATAGGATGGATATGATACAACAGGTATATACCAAGGGCCCAGTTAGAGTTAGTCCGCTAGAAAAAGCACATAGGTTAGCCACGACTAGTAATAAGCTTTTCAATTTTAACGTAGTTCATATGAATCATTACGTACCTACGGTACGCTACGATCGTTGCATCGTATTACTATTAGAGGAGATGTAAATTGCGTACAAACTGTGGGTTTTAAGGACACTTAAACGGGTATTAAGACTAAAGTCTATTGACTATAATGATTTTAGTATAAAGCTTTCAACTAACTATAAATATTTACGCACGTTGCTACCTCGAATACATCCTTCTATCTTAAGGGGCACAAATTATCAAAATATTTAATCTTAAGACAAGTTAAAATATACGCATATTATAATAACTCTAAATTACAATAATAAGCTTTAATACACTAGCTCATATGTTTGTTGACCTCGTTGTGAAGAACAAAGCTATAGGCAACGCCGTCAACGCCGTTAAAAGTTTTCGTAGCCTAGACCGAGTCAACAATACTCCATCATTGGCCGTGGAGATTGTCAGGGACACCACCGTCGCATCCAGCATCACTGTCGCTCCAACTCTCAGTGGAAATATAGGGAAAATGAGACAGCCAATGAATATGGAGTTGGCGTCACTGAAGCAATAAGAACAGGAAATTCTTAACCTATTACTTTTAACTTTTTGAGCTTGGACTTATATCAAACAGGCGTGTGTTCACTTTTGACTATCGTATGTTACTTAATATGACTTCCCGAACCGTAGTTGTTAAATCACAACTTCAATCAAACTTTCATTTCCCTGGCCTTTACTGTATATCCCTGCAATCTTAAGCCCGCAACTTTCCACTAACGTACGCCATTCATGTTCTGTACGCTCTTGTGAGGAACCCAACGCCATCATGTACAAATCAAGAGAAGCATGTTGCCAAGCTGCTTGCTCGTTCGCTACAACACATTCGTTGATGAGAATCCTAGAATAGCCTGGTTCCATAACATCTTTGAGATGCCCGAGGATTGTACGGCATGTCTCATCTGGCCAGTCATGTAATATAGAACGCATAAAATATGCACGTGCACCTTTGATCGGCTGCGGAGTCAAGAAGTCGTGAACTTGTGGCTCGATACGCGAGTTCAAACCCATACTTTTCGCGGCGGCAATTACACCAGGAAGTTCTTGTAGGACCAGCCTGCCAGTGTAGAGTGGCACGCGGACGCGAAAATCTTCCAACACCGTGCCTACGCTGCCTCCAATGTCTACCAGTACCGATGAATCGCCCTCTAGCTTTACTCCTTGAATCAAGTTCTCTTGAACAGGATACATCTCGATCCAGCTCGGGCGGAGGATCCGTATCGTGTGTATATATTGATGAAAAGCCTGAAAGACATGGGGATGCTCAGTCAACCAATCGAAAGGATTTTCAACTTGATTGGCATATTGAAATGGACCATTTCGATTGTCCTCTGGATTGTGGAGATTGATGCTTTTCAGAAACTCGGGTAACTTTGCAAAGGACGGATGGGTGAAGTCGTAACTGGTTTTGGAGTTAGCAATCATCGTCTAGATAACTAGGGAGTGGCAGCAAACCAGAATACGATACCTGCTGCCTTGTCTGGTTGAGCTAAGATTCCGCTTAATCTGTTAGGTATATAGACACCTTCTGACTGTTCATCAAGCATACGCATTGATGCACACAGTCGGGCTATCCTGGCCACAAGTTTATATGAAGCTCCTGTTGCTGCGGCTAAGTCCGCGACTGTCTGTATGATGCCATTATTAGAGCCAAAATTCATAGCTTTGCTTAGAACACATGTGATAATACACAGTTTAATTTGTTGAGGTATTGTAGGAAGCAATCATGTACAGAATGGCATGTAGTTTTGTCCAAGAGAGGACAAGAAGAAAATAGGAATACACTCACTTTAGGACGGCCTTCATCTTCTGTAACAGTAGCAAAGAGTTTAAGGTCCACGGCGATGCGGGCAGCTGTCGATCGGGCTGGCTATAAGGGTCAGAGTTAGATGTGAATATTCAAGGGATTCTGAAATTTATACTTCCGCCCAGATCAACCAGAGCAGTGATTCTATCGGACTCTCAGCAGCATCGATGAGATCACGAGCACTCGCTATCAACTTCTCCCGTGCCCCAGGTTCGTTGCTCATGTAGCTTTTGCCCTGGGCTGTAATCTTGCTGAGCGCCAGGGCAATATTATCTCTCTCGTTAGACGAATGGGGGTGTAGGTTTGGCATAGTAGAATTGTTAATTTGATAAAGCAGAGGGTGTTTATAGAACGGGTGTATATCTTAGGGGTGAATAAAACAAAATCCCACACTTGTTTGACCAGTGTAAGAAAATAAACGCATTCTCGAAGCCAACAGACTAGAGAGTTACAAGGTGTTCCAGCTTGTTTTCGACATACATCCTTGTATTGCGACTTGCTTCTGCATATTATTGATTGGGGCAGTGGTCGGGCGCAACTACGACTTAACGAATAGGGTATTTTGTTTTGCATGTTGGAACCACGTCTCACCGGATCCCATAGCCGAATGTAACGGGAAGTCGGGTGGATTCATGACCACTATAGCTAGACTATTTGAGTTTACTGAGTACATTATGTAAGCGTACTTATCAAGAAGCTGTTTCTGGTCTCAACATCTCAATTAATCATCACCAAAGCAGAATCATGTTGCACAGAGGAATGGAGTATCCTTCATTAAGGTATATGGATACCGCAGTATGTGCAGTATATATCAATATATATTTTTACAAAGCTGGTCAAGATGGACAACTTTCTTACATAAGCTCAGCCATCTTTGATACCAAACTACAATATACCACCATCTATATATCTAATTAATACATGATCTACAAGAATAAAAATTAAGGACCTGTTAATAATTCGATATCATCACCCTGGCGTGTGGAGCGCTTTGATTTATCAAAGGAACTATAGCCAGTGTGTGCAGTGCGTTTGGATGCGGTATTCGCCGAGGCTGACATGTTCTGACTTTTCCCTAACATAGTAGAGAATAATTTAGGCAATATTGGTGCACATGCACACATGATAACAACGTCAGTCTCGACACTTATTCAAGATAGTTAGTGAATGAAAAACCATTTGAGTATTCTTTTGAACACTAACTTTGAAGATAAAACTAAACCGACTAAGGCCCATGACCCGTCCATATCACTCTCATTGTGGAGCTGCGTCATTTTGTAGATTCCAGCGACACTCGCTCTATATTAAGTCTTCACGTTAGTATTTCTTAAGATTAACCCCAAAAGGCTTTTACCTACAGAAAACCAAGACCCATAACAATAGTAAGGCCTATTTTCTGGTTTCTTTTCATGTTTAGATTCCAGAACATTGTAGCTGGGTAGACGGCCAGAACCACATCCGTGAAAGCAGACCAAGCTATATATAACATTAGATTCATCTTCTTTCATTAATAATATTGGACACGGTACTCACCACCAGCAACATAGGTCATGCGTAGCAACACATAAGGAGGAGAGCAGTTGGCAGGCAACATAGGATGCCAAAAGTGGTCGGGGGGATCACATTGGGCAAACAGATAGATCACTGGAAGACCTGAAGTGATAAATAGTATGACAATAACAGAATACAGGAAATAGGCACCGCGTTTTTCAAGACCAAGGAGTCTGATAATAAGCACGGCGACCGCGAACTTTGGTATGCAGTATGACGATACCCCAAGAGGCTGAATGATGGCGGAGAATTTCAGTGAGTTGGTGATTTCGTCTGGCGTCAAGAAGTAAATATGACGACCAAGACCATAGTGAATTGCAACAGAAGTCAATGCGACGGTCAAGATATTCAAAATTGCTCCCACCACGATCAAGATATCGTCCCAACCCGCACTTTGAGTGATCCTAATTCTTGTATATATGCGCAGGGCCACAAAGATGGTGCATAGGGAGGCGCCGGTCCAGGAAACAATATTGATTATAGAGCCTCTGCTCTCGTCAGGAGGAAGGACAAATCCAGGTGGTGAATTCATGACCGGTTATTTCAATCCAGTAGTGAGCTACAAGTCTAGACCTAAGAGAGTGGATAGACGTTGATAATAGATTGGATAAAAGAAGATGAAAGCAGGACGACTATCATTAGAAAATTAATTAGCAAAAGATATCAACCCTTCAAGATTGACCTAGATAACCAACACTAATACTAAGATCTCCCTTCGGTGGACCAAAATAACGAAGGGATGTGCTTCCGCTCTACGACGACGACGGGAAAGGAACAGGACGGGAACGAACTTGAGATGAAATCTATTGGGTTAAACATGCCAGGAGGCACGGAGCTGAGGGTTAAGCATAATCACACAAGGTCGCAGCGCAGGAAAAGGAACACGTTGATTCATCCTCTCCGTTCAATATCTTGTAAGCAATAAGCCATTGTGTGGCACAGAATCATATGTAGCACGCCTGCAACATTTAGTCCACGCACAGTTTAGTATTTCATAGATCCAGGGACCAGATGAGATCCAGAAGGCATGTAATCTGATTGATTAGGGAGTAGTTCCGGATGTACAAGGGAGTGTCTCCCCGGAACCATCTTTACTATCCTATCATGTAGGAGGTTTACCTACCTATTCTTTCAGCTGAAGCTGAAGCTTTACTTTTGCCCGCTTACATTTCGTTTTCAAATTATGCCTGGTTACAAACGCATGGTACCTACAATAATTTAAACCAGCACCTCATTTATTCGTTGTGTCGGGTCGGTGTTGGGAAATAAACGAACTTGATTGGAAGGATTAACGTACCCACCGGCCATTAATTTGGACCTAACCAAATCCTTCACTGGATATGCCAGGTTAATACGTGGCAACAATAGGCTTAACTTGAAACTTTATATCTAGTACCTACCATAATTTAATACCAGCACCTCGTTTACTCGTTGTGTCGGGTTGGTGTTGGGCAACAACAGACCCGACCCCCGGATTTGGAAATAGCTTCAAAATTGGGGCTTATTGCTAATCGCCTCGCCAATTTCTGACTACAGCTGTATAAGATACACGGCCGATGGGTCCTCTTGGCAGGACCCATTAACTAGTATACAACATACTTCATTGGAGAGATCACATTATGCTCCGATCTGCCACCAACACCAATCATGTAGCTCTCAGGGTAATTTGGCCTATTATATTACCATAGGAGGCCCGACCATACCATGTGCACTGATTATGTATGATATGAGCTCGCGGTTCTGAGAATAGCATAAGCTAGCGAACATATATGGACTATTTTCATAGTTATTAGTGGTAAATGAATGATTAGGCACGTCTATATGAGAGGATATACCTGCATGCAAATGTAAGCAAGTATCGCCAGTTGAGCGAAGGTACCGTTACATTACATCAGACGCACTAACGCGGTGTCTAGGGAAATCATTATTACGGGCTGATGAGTCTCAAGAGCGGCGATGGCATTGCCTTGCGTCGAGCAAGTATCATGTACCGAGATAAAATATGTTCCCGCTTTGTTGACGTGCGTCCTCGCGTCCTCGGGCTCAAAATCTAAAAGTGGATCATGATTAAAAAGAATCGAACATGGGAGCCGCTGGTCCAAGAAGTGTCTTACATTTTAGAGGGATTTATCCGATCGAAGTCAGTTTGGAATCCTATCACATCTCAGTAGTGATTTTGTGGAGCATATTAAGGACAAGTGTTCTACTCTCTTGGCTTTCTCTCAGGCATGAGCCAAATTAGCTAGACAAGTGGAGAATTTTAACCTCACACCGTTTCCGTTTCTTCGAAAACTTTACTCTCGGTAACATCGTCGAGTTTCTCCCACATATCTCGATTCTTCAATTCAATGATTCCTCGATACAAAGACTCTATACCAGGGAATGATCATTGAAGTATATACAGATGAGTTTTACATATCATTCGGTGGAAGAAAATGAGTTTGAAGTCGAAAAGGGGGCAGAAAGATATATACAGTCGAGTGGCAGATCAGTAGGACGATGGACTCTCTACACAGCATTCCCACTTGCAATTATCGCCTTATCAGCCACCGCTGTTGCTGGGTTTCTGGCTGGTAGACTCTACTCGATGCCATTTGAAAAGAAAGAGCTCCACCGACCCATGGGGGACTGGCCGAAACATATTGTTGAACGTGAGTCAAATTACCTGTTTACCATAGTCACAGAAGATAAGCTGAGCTTTGATCTAGTCGACAGTATACCTTTGACAATTGTTGCCAATCGAACATATCTTGAAAAGCCATCACCAGAGAATGCAAAGATCTGGGAAGCACTTTATCCCGATGATCACCACGGGGTATTTCGATGGCCTGATCAAGGCTCTCAGCGTGCTGGCTTTGCTGGATTTCATCAGCTACATTGCGTAGTGAGTCTTAACCTTCTCATTCAAAAGAGAGTTCATATATGAGTGAACTATTGTTAATCGTATAGGATGCTCTGAGAAAAAGGTTCTACCAGGAGGAGGAAGTCAGAGAGGCTTTGATTCGTGGTGACGACATATCAACAATTCCACGGGGCATAGAGATGGTACATGTGCTACATTGCATTGAAGTATTGCGAACTAGTGTGATTTGTCATGCAGACAATACACTTCAAGTCGAAACTTCATATCTTCACGGAATATCAGCGTTTGGGACCACTTCTGAGTGCAAGGATTGGGCTCAAATGGTGAATTGGGTTAATGAGCGGAACAAGCTTTTTCCTCTTTGATCATAATTATTTTGCAAAGAAGTTGAGTCCAATCGTCGTAATATTAGCTCTCTATGTGCTTTATACGTACAAGTAAAGCTTGTGACTTTAGTTTCGATTATAGATATGCTCTTATACATCGTCTTACTGCCATTTCCAAACCATAGTGTCGTATACTTACCATTAATTATTAGCCCAAAAAGGATAGTTAATTATACTACAATCATTGGCTTTGCCACCGAATTTCTGATTACAGTAAAGCGATATTACTCAGAACTCGATTAGGATTAGGGTTCAACAGATTTTTTCTTTCCGGGCAGCTCTATACCTTCCTCACCTGCCTCATTCTTTAGCGAAGTGTTCTTAAATTGGAAGGTAAATCGTCAAATAAGTAGTGTCGCGCCCAACCCTACCCTACAAGATAAGATACATGGGACATGGGCGTAGAACTAGTAAAACGGGTTAGTTCCTATCAAATTTTGTAACACGGAGCTTTGAGCTTTCAAGTACGACCAAGGGCTAGCGATGTTATATGCCAACAGTTAAGCAAAATCAAGCTTTTCCCAAATTGTGCTTCACTAGCACACACTAGGACATTGCTTCGTAAAACTCACTTCACTCATTTGCAAGGTCTTTCCACGTGAATCTTCTGAAGCATCCTGAAAGTTGTTATTTGCCAACGGCCATCCAGGATGATCACTCATAGTCGAATCAAAGAGCTTGCTACACAGATTCAGTCTGATTCAACTGAGTTGGATAAAGGTCTTTCCTTACTAGGGCTCCAGTCGCCAACCTTCAGCATTTCTATGGTTGACGAACTACCTCCGGAACTTCATGCGGCACAGAGATCCCTTTTAGCAGCAACAGATGAGCTCAGTCTCCTCATACGAGGCCCTTTGCAAACCCTGATGTACCTTGCTAGCTATTCAGTACGTACCCACACAACCTTTTCATATATTGATTTCTATCTACGTTCAATATCTTTCAAATATCGATCAATAAACTAACAGATATCTCATAGCACAATGAACGAAGCTCACTCCATGCTATCGTACGTTTCGACATAGCAAAAAGAGTTCCTTTAAATGGTACTATAGCATTTGACGACATCGCACACTCCTGTAGCCTTGAAAGAGGAGATACAACCAGAATTTTGCGGCATGCTATGACTTTTCGTATCTTCTGCGAACCAAGGATAGGAGTCGTTGGTCATACAGCTTCGTCCCGCCTCCTCGCTCAAGACGCTACTTTAAGAAACTTCATTTCGTCTTCGCTTGATGAAATCATGCCTGCAGCTTGCCACATGGTCGACGCCTTGGAAAGATGGCCGGGATCTCAAGAGCCAAGTGAAAGTGGATGGAACATTGCACATAATGAACCACAACCTCTATTTGCAACAATTGAGAAGTATCCTACACGAGCAGAGAAATTTGCTGATTCCATGACCTGGTTGCAATCACGGCCCGGGTTAGCGATTCATCATTTAATAGACGAAAGGAGTCTAAAATGGGAGGAGGTTAACAAAGTAGTCGATATCGGTGGAAGTCGTGGAACAGTTTGCATGCGACTAATTGATAAATATCCGAGTATTCAATGTGTGGTTCAGGATCTTCCCGAAGTCATCAATACCGTACGGACATCTTTCTGTCTCAATGATAGAATTACTTTCATGGGACACGATTTCTTCAAAGAACAACCCGTGAAGGACGCTGACGTTTACCTATTAAGGTGGATTCTGCATGATTGGTCTAATAAGTATGCGGTCGAAATATTGAAAGCGCTGGTTCCAGCACTGGCGCTCGGCTCCAAACTTATTATCAACGAGATGTGTTTACCTGAGCCAGGAACAGTGTCTCTATATGAGCAACGCTTTTTAAGGTATACATCACCTATTTATTCGCCTGTCGAAGCGTCTATTTGCTAACTAGACAATTGTGCAGGTCAACGGACTTAGTAATGAAGCAGATCCAGAATGGCAAAGAAAGAGATCTAGAAGACTGGAAGAATCTATTGGAAGCTGCTGATTCAAGGCTTAGGTTGTTAGATGTGAAACAGCCGGAAGGCTCAGAGCTCTCAATATTGACAGTAGTGGTCGACTAGATTATAGTAGCTATGGTTCCTCACTCAATTTAGTAAATTGCATAGAACAGCTAACTTTGAGAAGCCTCATTCGTATATTTTTCACTATAGACACAAACACAGATGACCATGTAATGAATTCCCTAGAATTGTATCTTACAGCCTTTCTAATGGTGCTAATTCTGTGTATGTTTCGCAAAACAAGAAATATACTGAAAAATAGCAACGATCAACCTTTCTAGCTAGTTTTGAAAATTGATGCGATCCTTCGTTCCAAATTAAAGTTAATCTAGATATTTTAGTCATAAGTTCTCAATTGTCTCGTCTCACATTTTCTACCCGCACATTTTGGGCACTGCGATGGTGATCGGGTCGTTCAATACAGTGGTGTATTCATAGATTTCAAGAATTTTCAGGCCCGTTTTCTTAATTAAGGCGCACCACTGAAATCTTGTGACTCCCTTTGGGCCAAGAGTAGACATCATAAATGGATGCATTTAAGCTGTGCGCTAGTGAGCTTTTTTATTGGGGAGAATCATATTATGAATAGACTACATGATTCTGGACTTATTGCTGAAATGAAGTAACAACGATCACGTCATTGTCCAACTACTAGTGCAAAATATTACTAAGGTAGTAAATGTGGCGTCTGTTGAGAGAATGATGGGTGGTTCTCAACAGGTAAAATTAAGGAGTTTATAGTACATCTAGCTCGTTATCGCTTGAAATAAATTATGTACCCACGCCCTTAGTTAAGGGTATGTGTTGTAGCATCTCTGGTAGGTCTTGAAGCACCATCTTCCCCATTAACTGTAGAAACGCACTCTTGAATGTAAGATATTGGTGCCCGAAGCCACCTCTAATGTGAGCGAAATCCCTTCTTCCTTAAAAACCCCCAATCAGTTCATTTAGTGGCTGCTAATTGAGTGAAAATATAGAAACAAACACCATTATTTGGGCATACTAAACTGTTATAACCTCTGAAAACACTCGAACAGTTGTGGTTGTTGAGCGTACCAACGGAGAAAAGGGTGATCTATATTGAAATCTTTCCGAAAAGTGGTTTGGTGTTGTTCTAATATTCGTATATTTTGTCTCAGCAAGGAACTCAGGGAATAAATTACCATGGGGGATGGTTCTATAGCATTCAAACTAACAATTATCAACGAATCAATATAACTTTACGTCCACAATAATATTCATGCATGGTAACGCCTTAGTAGCTCTATCTGCTAATGTAGTATTAAGGTCCTCGGCGCAAAATAATTCTTGCTGGTCTCATTGATCATTTCTTGTAAAGTAGGATACTGCAAGATGTGATATTTAACGTTTAAGCTTTTCAAAGGCTCATAGTGAAAAGACTCTCGTACCTAAGAGCTACGCAGAGGCTCCGCGGAGACCTCATTCTTCCGAGCAAGCGCATCAACAATTACAGGTTCATTTTTGTCCTCATGCACATTAAAGAAACCCAGTTTAATACCAACGTCAGCCATAGTCGCCTGAGTTTGGTAAAGTCTCAGATTTAGTTTCATGAAGCTCTCTAACCAATCCATTTATTCGCCAGATTGTTCCCTCGGGTGACTTAACTTTATACTGCAAAGTTTTTAAGAATTCCAAAACTGTCTTTGATCCTTCTCTTTGGCCAATTCGTTTAACTACAGAACCTGTGCAATGGTGGGTTCCATACTACTTTGTTGATTAATGAAAACTGCTTCATAGAAGCATCATCGTTTGAGTGGAAATGAGGATCGCTGAAGACAATGTGAAAACAAGGTTGCTTTAATTACTATGCTGTGAATACAATTTTGACACCTATGCTGACTGGCAAGCTTCCAGGGGTGGAGAAGATCCGCGAGGTGATTGTCTGTGGGGCATTCTCAATTTTCTGTTAATTGAATCCACTCGATTATTACAGCCACCCGAGCAATATAAATCCCTGCTCATGAATCTACATGTCTGTATCAGCACAGCACTAGCAAGGGCTTAGTAAACTTCGCTAAATAGGCGGAGGAGTAGAATGTTAACACGTATTAATTGGACTATGAAACGTCGATATTTTGACGAATGTAGTTTATATTACCTGATCTAGTATATTTTCATTAAACCCTTGCTAGTGCTATGCTAATACTTCACCGCTGTACCTCCGTAGCGGTAGTTCTGATCCTTGTTGATGTGCGTGGTTATCGTTTCTCCCCACCCGACATGTCCTCCATGAAAGGTGGATGATACGAGTAGGTTGTAGATGAATCTTGCGGCTGCTTTCTCCGGGGGTTCATGATCTTTGTACATCTGAGTGGATTTTGGAGGGGCAGAGTGACCCTTGGCGGGTTCTGTCACTACATAGGAGAACCCTTTGTGTAAGTCGATGTATTCCGCTGAACACATTCCGGCAGCTTATAACGGTACCGCTATACCTTATAACTTGGTGGTTCTGCCGGTTAACATTAATGTCAGCTGAGAAAAATACTTAAAATGTGGTAGGATACGAGAGTAACATCAAAGCACTTTAAACTAGCGTTGTGGATAATGGCAGTCAAATTATAAAAAGCTGCGGTATCAATTATACAGTATGGGATCTTTTTTTATAGAACGCTACGAGTGAGAACATGGCCATCACTTTTCATACAAAGCCACCTTAGTAGTCATGGGCTAGTTTGAAAAACTCTTTATATAGTGCCCTACCGCTGTCGTTACGAGAAGTAAACTTCCTAGCTAGAGACTAAACAAATTTGACGTATCCCAGCCACAGAACTATGCACAGCAGCTCATATAATGTCTAGTATTCCTCTGCATATAACTTCTGATCAGGATAAACGATGGCATCGTCCGCATCGGCATCTATGATAAGTGTCAGATACTATATGCACTGGGATCAGGAAGTCAGACTTCGCTTATACTCCTCAGCATAGAGCTTCTCATCAGGGTAGACAATAGCATCATCTGTATCTCTCTTGTATTCCTCAGCATAGAGCTTCTCATCAGGGTAGACAATAGCATCATCTGTATCCCTCTTGTATTCCTCAGCATAGAGTTTCTCGTCGGGATACACAATAGAATCATCGGCATCTACATAAATAGAATGTAAATGCTTGTCTTGAGCAGAGCTACGGGAGACAAACCAGCATGTCTCTTGGTGGGCATTGCAACAGCAAAAGCACTGAACGCTACTGCGGCGAGAACTAAGAAACGCATTTTTGCTTGAAAGACTTGGAAGATTTTGCGTGGGCTTTAGCAGGAAGGCTGATAAGAATTTACCAAGTGATGATGAGGAACTTGACAAACCAACTGAAGAAAAGTCTCGAGATATATATCGGATACCATGTACCTGTCGACTTCTACAGCTTGAAATCCAACAGAACCTGCCCAATTAAATCTACCCAATGAAGCTTCCAATCAAAAAGAAGGGAACATGGTACTATCTATGCTTATGTAGAGGTGTGGATACCACATATAACCTCACAGCAAAAGCAGCGCTCCTCGGCAATCCGTAGAAAGCCGCTTACCAAATTCGTATTCTTAGTCGCACTCGGCGAACGGACTGTCTCTTTCACATAACACCTACCGGACTTATGTTGGAATTTCACGATCCAGTCTTCTTAATTGGCCTCCATTTATCCCCAATTATCTCATCTTAGTTATTAGCTGGAGCGAGGAAGAGTATATGGTAGCAGTCGAGTATGAGCTTCCTAATCCGTCCGAATATGCATGGTGATCTATGCGGTGTGCTCGTTACATGTTATGAACATCAGGATTATAGTGCTCGAAAGGATTAATTGCAGGCTATACCTCCCATGCTGATCTGGACTCGTCCCCAACCAACACACGCAGGCACCCGCCGACCACGGGCTGGACTCCGGGCAAAAGAACAGAACCCAGGCCGGAGAGTTACCCGGCATGCCAACCTATGTTTGACTTATGGGAATCATAAACTGTTGACAGATGGTTAAGTTTGGGCAACACTTTGCATATACTATTAACACCTATTGTTTTGTTTTGAATCTGTCAAGTGCTTGTATCACCAATGTTCGAAAAAGATTGCGACACGTTTCCAGAAGAGCCGGATACACTAGGGGAACATGTTTCTTTCTTGCATTCCAAAGATAATTTGAAGTCTCATCTCGATGGATTCAAATCGAGCGGGGCATCATTTTGGAAAACGAGTTGGGCAATACACGGCTGTCTGATACTCATATATTCGATTCCCTTTGATGAGAGACACGCCATTCATAGGACAACCGTCAACGTCTGTTGATGATGCCTGGAGCAAGCTGCTTCACAACATGAGTCTTCGTGTCACCGATGCCGAACTTGAAAAACAATCTCACACGTCAATCCCGCTTCCACGAGGTGGAAATATTGCGTGGCTTGGTGTCTTTCATGAACTTCACTGTATCGTAAGCACCGATTGACCTTGCTAGTCTATGTTTCTAGTTTAAACTGATTGATTTTGCCAGAAAATGTTTCGAAAAGCAAACTATCGTGAACACTACCATCCAGAGGCGAAGGGACAGGTGCTTCGCGACCTGCAGGTGCATGTTGACCATTGCATCGAATTACTCAGGGCTAGTGCAATGTGCCGCCCTGATTTAGAAACCCTAACTACTTTCAAATGGGGAGAGGGACTGGCTAAACCACTCTTGAGCCCAGAGAGGGATCTACGCAGATGTGTGGACTGGAATACACTGATGAAAGGTTTGGAGAACAGAGTGGTAGACGAGAAGGAGATGGCAGAGCTACATAATCCCCTAAGCTACACTTTGCCAGAGGTCTAGATATATCATAGCCATTACTTTAGTTGTCCAATATCATGATGTTCCTAACCTTCGGACATTACAAAGTCGTCAGATTAAATATAGAGTCTTATCAGGGGTAAAATATATGTAGCAAGAGATTATCAACGTAAGGAATTGTAGCGTACGTCCATTTATTTGTTTCCTGTTTACTACTTTGAACTTACTCAAATTTCTTCTGTGCTGCTGTTGTCCACTCAATAAGCTCATCCCATCTTTTACAGCGATGCTGAACCCCAAACCCGTGAACTCCTCCTGCTTCTTCATCCTTCTCCTCCATTGTGAGGTCAGGGTTGCACA
>Ga0247812_10000597_pt1 | contig 21910 bp, 13 predicted proteins | sample UWRJL149409B1_FD_178011 | JGI IMG/M metagenome (GOLD analysis project Ga0247812, IMG submission 178011) | Plant litter microbial communities from Arlington Agricultural Research Station in Wisconsin, United States - UWRJ-L149-409B-1 | ecosystem: Environmental > Terrestrial > Plant litter >...
CGAAGGCCTGGCTGGGCAGATGAATTGCTCGGCGCGCACCCTGCGCCGCCACCTCAAGGACCTGGGCTGCAGTTATCAGGAATTGCTCGACGAATTGCGCTTCGAGCAGGCCAAGCAAATGCTCTGCGAAGACCAGCTACCGATCTACCGGATCGCCGAGGCATTGGGCTTCAGCGAAACCGCCAGCTTTCGCCATGCGTTCGTGCGCTGGAGCGGTGTCGCGCCGAGCCAGTTCAGGCCTTGAGGGATCAAGGGGCGAATTTCGGTCATCTTTTTTGGCCGTATCGATCCCCTTTTGGCCTTTCCTGCCGTTCTCTGAAACCCTGCGTGCCGCAAGACTGTGTTCAACCGAATCAGCCCTGCGGAGAACAACAACATGCTGACCATCTACTCGGACGATCACCACCTGCACCACGGCCGTTGCGAACTGATCGACGGGCAACTCAAGCCATGCTTTGAGATGCCGTCACGCGCCGACCATGTGCTGGCACGGGTGCAACAGCAGAACCTGGGGCCGGTCGAGACGCCCAAGGACTTCGGTCTTGAGCCGATCGCGCGCATCCACAGCCGCGACTACCTGGACTTCTTCAAAGGCGCCTGGGCGCGCTGGACCGAGTTCAACACCGACGGCGATCTGCTGCCCTACACCTGGCCCGCCCGCACCCTGCGCGCGATCAAGCCCACCAGCCTGCACGGCCAGCTCGGCTACTACAGCTTCGACGGCGGCGCACCGATCACCGCCGGCACCTGGCAAGCGGCCTACAGCGCTGCACAGGTTGCCCTGACCGCGCAGGCGGCGATCCAGGCCGGGGCTCATAGTGCCTTCGCCCTGTGCCGGCCACCGGGACACCACGCCGCTGGCGACTTGATGGGCGGTTACTGCTACCTCAACAACGCCGCCATCGCCGCCCAGGCGTTCCTCGACCAGGGCCACCAAAAGGTCGCGATCCTCGACGTCGACTACCACCACGGCAATGGCACCCAAGCGATTTTCTACCAACGCAGCGACGTGCTGTTCACCTCGATCCACGGCCATCCAGAAGCCGAGTTTCCATTCTTTCTTGGCTACGAAGATGAACTGGGTGAAGGTGCGGGCGAAGGTTTCAACTTCAACTATCCATTAGCGGCCGGCAGCGGCTGGGACACCTGGAGCGCAGCGCTGGAACAGGCGTGCAAAGAGATCCAAAGCTACGGCGCCGACATCGTCGTCGTATCCCTGGGTGTCGACACCTTCAAGGACGACCCGATCTCGCAATTCAAGCTCGACAGCCCGGACTACCTGGCCATGGGCAAACGCATCGCCAGGCTCGGCGTACCGACCCTGTTCGTCATGGAGGGCGGTTATGCGGTCGAAGAAATCGGCATCAACGCCGTAAACGTTCTAGAAGGTTTTGAAAGCGCTTGAAGAGTCGGGCATCTGATAGCCGCCTCGCTCCACCGTTACCAGACCTGCGCTAGCGCAGGTTTTTTTTGCCCACAATATTTTTTTACCGCCAATGCCTCCCTACCCATCACTACTTTGCAACGGATTGCGCACCCAACATCCCACGGTGCCTTCTGCCCCCCGCAAGGACGTGACCATGACTGAGTCTTCCAGCCCCTCTGCTGTACCAGGCCTACCACCCGATCAAGATGCCCTGCTCACCCAATTGGTGGCCGGCCCCTCGATCAGGGAAGTCGCCACCCATGCCCTGCAACCCGCCTTGAAAACCCTGTACCCGCAACTGTCTATCGACCCACGGCTGGCGATGGTGGTAACGCCGACCTGGACCTTGCACAACCAAGCCGTCGCTCCTGGGCCGCGACATTTCGAATCGCTGACCGATGCCCTGGTGCGCCATGGCGTCGCCGGTTCGCCGGTGGTCTACCTCGATGGCGAGCACTACCTCACCTTGCAACCCCAGGAGCGGACGCCGGCTCAGTTGCCCGTCAGTATTGACGCCATCGGGCAGTTGCTAAACGAGCTGGTGCCGTTGCTGTTTGTCGCGTTTCAAGAACAGCAGGTCGATTACTGGAACCAGTTCACCCGCGCCTCGGCCCCGCGTTGGCAAGAATTATCCAAATCCCTGCACGAGCTCTGGAACATCGATACCAACCCGAACTGGAGCAATGACCTCTGTGCGATGGCCCGCAACCTGTTCACCTACCCGCAAAAAAGCGCTCGCACGCTTCACGACCGCTATCGGTCGCGTGCATGTCTGGTCGACCTGGATTACCTGGACAAGGGTCTCTCGAACCACCTCAACATCCTCGACATGGCTGTACTCATTGGGACGGTGGGCACGCGCACGTTAATCCTCAGTCACTCCATCACCAGTGGCTTCAAGACATACGAATCCTTGCAGGCGCTAGGCGAGTCCTTGCAGGCATACGCCGATGAGTCGACAGCGGACAATACCTTGCAGTGGCGACTGATTGAGCCCGAGGGCAATTACTTCGACCATCTGGCGTGCAACCTGATTGCCCTGCAAGCCGACTCGATTGGCGAGTTGGCGAACGATACCGCAACCCACAACCCTGACCTGGCGCCCCACATCAGCCGTACGCAAAACGAACTCGACCCGACGGACAAACAGGCACCTTCGCGATTCAACCGAGTCGAGCAAGCGCTGCCGGACTGGATGGCCAACGCTTCTTCCAGCGATCTCACCGCTTACAGCCGTCACCTGATGGACCTGGCAACCATTCAGGAACAAGACCTCGGGCAGTCATTTCAGGATGGGATCAAGCCGATTCGTCAGTACGCCCTGGATCAGTTGCGCGAGGCCATGATCAAAGAGCATGCCGATGCCGCGCGACTGAACCTGGCTGATATCGAAATCGTGGTCGACAGCGTGGTGGTCTGGGGCAGCTTTATCCCGCTGGTAGAGCCTGAGCGCACCACCCTGAGCCTGGTCGACCTGGCGCTGCAAAACCTGATTGCCCTGCCGCTGGGCAACAAATCCGTGCGTAGCACCAGCGCCACAGCACTACCCACCTGGATGACGGTGAGTTACCTGGAGGCACTGATCGTCAGCGTCGACATCGGCAAGACCTACCCGGCACTGATCAAAAGCAAGTTGCTTGACGATCCGCTGGACAGCTTGCGGCGACAGAACCTGTTCACCAGTCACCTTCGCGTCGAACTGCCACTGCTGGCCTTGCAGCAAAAAATTCGCGCGCAGGCTGGTATCGACGAGTTGGGTTACCGCTACGTCGCCGCCGTGGTCCAGGTACTAGACGCCAATCGCTGGGTCGATGGCCAGGAGATCGTCATTCGCCCACTGGCTTTCAAACCCGGTTGGCGCATTGGCAACTCGACCGACAAAGTGGCCAACATGTTCGTGATCGGTCCTCGGCAGATGGATAAGGGCCCATGCCTGCTGTACCGCCCCATGCTCGATCGGCCCCTGAGCCAACACCCGACGCCAGCCAACCTGATTTATGCCATCAAGCATTCCCCGACATTGCGCCAATCGGTGCTCGCCTGGCTGCCGGACGGGGCGCGCGCCGATTACCGCAACTACGTATTCACCGGTGACCGGCCTTCGGTCTGGACCCTTTCACAACTCCTGGCCGATCCTCTGACCCCCTTGCAGATGGGCGGTACGCTTACCCTGGGTTCTGAGGTCCTCGCCAGCGATTCCCTGGCCACACTGTACAAGGCCAACGTCAACGCGCTGGTCGAGCTGGCGCAGCGACAATCGGTATCCAATGCGCAAAATCGCTGGGGCACCTTCAAACATGCAGCCTGGTTGATCCTTAACGCGGCACTGCCCTTTCTTGGCCGCACTGTCGGGACGGCCGCCTGGATCTGGCAGGTGCTGGATGACGTCGAACAAACCCTGGACGCCGCTGATACAGGCGACCGCGCACAACAAAAAACCGCCATGACCGACCTGTTGCTGACCCTGGCCATGGTCCTTGCCCACCACGCCAGCACACGCAAACCGACGGCCCGCAGAGTCGAGGAAAAGGTGCCGATAACCGAAGTAACCGAGAGCCCGGAAAAACCCGCAGTCACCCCTAAGGCCATTGTTCAACAGCCTGATGTGATCGGCGAACATCCTGCACAACACCGCACATCGGTTACGACCGACACCGTCCTGAATCTGGCCAGTACCCTGGATCGCTTCGCAATCACCCGCCCCGCGCAACTCACCCTGTCCAGCGGTGACAACGCTGCGCTTCGCGGCCTCTACCATCACGAGAACACGTACTACGCACTTGTGAGTGAACGCTGGTTCGAAGTGGCCATCGAGGGCCAGGGTGAGGTATCGATAATCGACTCTCGACAGAACCCGGTGCGCAGCGGTCCTGCGTTGATCCACAATGCGCGTGGCGAGTGGTTCATCGACATCCGCTTGCGCCTGCGTGGCGGCGGTTTGTCGAGTCGGCGCAAGGCACTGAAACAGCAAAACCGAGCGCGCGTCACCGAGCTCAAAAAACAACTCGGCGAATTTGATAACGAACGCGAACTGGCACGTGTCGAGCTGACGGATGCGCACAAAGCGATGACATCGCTCAGCGGTGACGCCCTGCTAGCGGCGAAAACGCAGTTTCTCGAGAAGCTCGAGCGTCGCACCCAGGAGTACACCCCCCCTATCGAACAGCTGAAATCGCTGAACCTGCTCGACGCGGTGCCCAACTACCGAACTGCCATGGTCGAGATGCTCGGCACCCAGCTGTTTTTTAACCAGACATGGCTTGATCAGCGTAATCCCACCTTCTCTCAGACTTTGAGGGAAACCCTGGTGTTGCTTGAGGCTGAAGAAACCACAGGCAGTGCTGCCGAGCGCGCAACCTACCGGAAAATGATTGACCTGACCGAGGAGATGATCGGAAAAATCGAGTTCGCTCAATCGCGTTTCCAGGAGTTGAGTCGACTGGGTCGAAGCGCTGCCGAGGTCACCAGCACCTATCAGACAAAATTGCCCAGGTTCAGCCTTAACGAGCTCAAGGCGCTGCAGGTCTCGCTGGCCCGCGAGGTCTGCCTGAAAGAGGCAACCAGCGCTGCGTTGATCGAAGTTCAACACTCATTCGAACGCCTGCTCGACACCACCAACCTGGTGATCCAGACCTCGCAGGAATTGATGCGGGAAGGAACTGCCTGGGTTGCAGGCGACCGTATCGAGGGCCTCAACGGGACGCTGGAGCAGTTTGCCGCCGTCGACCAGGGGTTCGAAGACTTCGCCCTCAACCACAAGGACGCGGTGCTGGAGCAACCGTTCAAACATCTACGGATGCGCATCAGCGAATTCCAGCAGACCACCGAGGCTCACCTGGCGCAGTTGCTGCGCGAGCAACTCCCGCTGGAGCCCCAGCCCGGCCCTTCAAGACCGGCGCCAGTGTCGCGCAAACGGGTAATCAAGACCCGCTTTCGGGGCACGGTCGTTGGCGAGGTCCGCCCCTCGGCGCCGGGACAACCGATATTGCTGGACGTAAAAGCGCCCATGACCGGCGACGTGATTGCCACCTTTCACGAAAAAACCCCCGGGGTCTGGGTTGAGCGGTTACAACCCCGGCGTCCTCACCCGGCCGTACCACTAGCCGATCTCCAGGCGCAGATCACTCAAGGCCGGACGCTGCTTGATGGCGTGGAAAGCTTCATTCGACAAACCGAAGCGAGCGCGAAAAAACCAGGACGTATCCCGGTGGAAATCGAAGAACTGTTCCAGCACAAAGCCGACCTGCTCGACGAAGCTGCGAGGAACCTGGAGCAGGCCTGGGTCAGTGCCAACAGCACCGGCGAGCCTGCTCGCGAAATCGCCGAACTCAACCAGGCACGCGATCGACTGAACGCCGAGGGCTACCGGATACGGGTCGAGATGATCAAACAACAACCGCCCACAGCCGCCCGTGTCGAATGGCTACTCGCCAAGAATGAAATCGACATAGTTTCGGGTGGTGATCGACGCCGGCTCAAAGGCCCGCGCCGGGATTACTTGCAGGAGTATGAAATTCGCCAGCGCCGCGGTGGGCAAACGCTGTGGTACGCACACTTCCACTACTCCAGCCAGGACGCGCCGCTCAAAGCGTTTACCGCCGCCCACCTGAAACTGCGCGATCAGCGATTCCTGACCGCAGCATTGGACGTACACGCGGCCACCAGCGCCCAGATGATCGCCATCTATCGCAGCGAAATCAGCCCGCAACTGGCGCACTCGCTGTTCTTTTCGTAAGCCGCGGACGTCAAAAAGGAAAATGACGATGACTGAACATACTGAGAACACCGATACCCACGCCCTGCTGGAAAAAAGCCAGGTCGTTCATCAGACCAGCCGGGGTCCCACTGTCGATGAGGTTGCCGCCCGACTGCTGCGCCGGGCGCTGGAAGAGCTGTATCCGGAACGCAATATCGACCCCGACCAAACGCTGATCGGCACGCCTCAATGGCAGTCCGTCGACGGTACGCTCGTGGCCATGCCTACCCGGTTCGAATCACTGACCCAGGCACTGGTCCGGCAATTTTTCAGCTCGGCCACTGCCAACTATCTCGAAGGCGAGCACTTCCTGACATTAAATCCGCCAACCTCGCCCGTGGTGCATCTGGACCTCGGCATCGAAGCCATTGCCAGGTTGCTCAACGACTACGCCCCCTTGCTCTTCGTGGCCTTCGGCGAACACCAGCTGGCGTATTGGAACGAAGCCGGGCAACGGGCGCCGCACTGGCTGCAACTGTCCGATGCCTTGCGCAAGACCCTCGAGGTGCAACACCTCAAGGATTGGGATGACGAGCAGTGCCTGGTGGCCCGGGCCATATCGCTCCATCCGGACAAAAAGAAGCGTCAAGCCCACGACTCCGCGCTTTCGACTATCCGGGTATGCCTGATCGACATTGACTCGGTCGACGCCCAAGGCAATATCCGACATTTGATACTGGCCGGTGCCTGCGTGATCACTGGGCGTTATAAACAGCGTGACCTGCTGATGATGTACACCGTTGAAAATGGTTATGAAACGTTCGACTCCCTGGAACAGTTGGGGGCTTCGTTACCGGAACGCGTGGAGACGCAACCGACCGGGCGCAACCTGAAGTGGCAGCTGTTCGAGCCCGAGGGTAATTTTTTCGATCATATGGCCTGGGCGCTGATCACCACCCAACTCGATGCCATTGCCGCAATCAGCCACGAAAGCCTCACGGCCGAAACGCAGCAGAAATTCGATTCAACCGCTCTGGCGGAACACGCCAGCGCCCAGGAAAAAACGGCGCTCATTGGCCTTGATAACTCAATACCCGATTGGCTGTTTGGTGCTTCGGCTGCCGATCTGGATCAGTACAGCCAATCCGTCAATGCGCTGGGAAAATTGTACAAACAGACTGACAAAAAACTGGTGCGGATTCTGCCCCTCACGACCTACGCCCAGAACCGCCTGCGCGACGCAATCATTGCCGATAAGAAACCCACCGCCGGGTTGCCGCTGGACAGCCTCGAGATCACCGTCACCAACAGTTTCGAATCCGGCGGACTGACACTGCCCAATCCGCTCGACGTGCACACCGAAACACTCGGCGAGTACGCCTTGCAAAACAGCGCACCGTATCAGGCCACCCTGCGATTCAAACCGACACAGCCGCTCCCTGACTGGCTGAACGTTGCGTACCTGACGAAAATGGCGAGCAAGGTCGACGTCGGTGGGGCATACCCCAAACTGATCAAGGACAAGCTGATCGACGATCCGCTGCAGGCGCCCTTGCAGCAGCATTTTTACATCGACCAGATGCGTGCCCTGCTGCCGCTGATAGCGCTGGAGAGCAAGATCCGTCGCATCGGTGGTATCGATGAATTGGGTTGCCTTTACGTGCGCGAATGGCTCAAGCCAACCCCCGGTCGCCCGCAACCGGTGGTCACTCGCCCACTGACGTTCATCCAGTCCGGGCAAACCACAGGCGACACCGTTGCCAACATGTTCATCATCGCCCCGCGCGAGCCGGCAGCCGGGCCTTGCCTGCTCTACCGCCCATTGTTCGAACAGCCGTTGCTGCAGTTCCCTTCAGCGCAAAACCTGCTGTATGCCCTGCATCAACCGGGAGAGTTGAGGGATTCGGTGCTGGCGTGGCTGCCCGACTCGGATATCGCGTTCAAATACGCCCAGTACACATTCCCCGTCGGCTTGCCCAGTCCATGGCTGGCGGCGCAGTTGCTCTCCGAGCCCTGGACAACCGTGGACTGGACCGGGCCGGTCGAACTCGGGTCAGTGCAATTGAGCGGCGACATCTTCAAGGTCCTGTTCAAGACCCATGCCCTGGCCATGGCCGAACTCTCCGACCGCCAGTCGTTATCCAATGCACAACGACGTTGGGCCTTGCTGCGTGACAGCGGCTGGGCGGTGTTCAATGTTGCCGCGAATTTTCTCAGCGGTCCGGCGGGGGCTGCGGTCTGGGTCTGGCAAAGCATCAGTGAAATCGAACAGGTGCTGGACGCCCATCAGCGTGGTGATGCCTATGCGCAATGGAGCGCGGTTGCCGATATGCTGCTGAACCTGGGCATGATCCTGGCACATCACGCCGCCACACGTCGCAAGACCAACCCCCGAACGGCATCGGCACCGCAGGTTGACCACGACAGGTTACCCGAGACCAGCGTCACGCCGACGGTCAAACCGGCGGCCCCCACTGTGACCTTGGTTCCCACTCCCATGACCGGTGAACTTGCGTCCAGCCATTACTCCTCACTTGAAGCCAGCGGCTCAGTGCCCCACCGGTCGCCCTCGGCTCTGGCGGTTTTTCTGAGCGCCTTGAGCGTACCGCCCCCCGATCTCACCGCCCCAACCGTGGAAACCCTTCTGCGCGATACCGCGCGCCTGTATCGCCTGGATGCAAAGACCTATGCAAAGGTCGGCGAGCGCTGGTACCGCGTTATCGAAAATGACGACGAGCAGATCCAGATCGTTGATCCACAAACACCCTCGAAAACCGGACCTCTGTTGAGCCATACCCAACAAGGCCAGTGGTTCGTCGACACACGTTTGCGGTTGCGCGCAGGTGCTGGTGGTACCAGCCTGCGCAGCCAGCTCAAGGCACAACGCAAGGCCAAGGAACAACAGAAAAAACAACTGGGTGTCGAGCTGGAGAATTTCAAACGCCTGGAAGCGTCCAACAATGCCGCTTTAAAAAAGGCCCAGGCAGAGATGATCGGCGCCACCGGGCAAGCGTACGAACAGGCGACAGCGCGCTACCTCACTCACCTGGAAAAACTGATTGGTGACTACGAACAGGCCTTGAAAAACCTGGAGCAATGGCGCATCAACGGCGGAAGTGAAGGCTATTTCCAAGATTTACAGCGCATGACAGTCGAGCTGCAAAAGAACCTCTCCCTTTGGCTCGTAATCAAGCGCAACGACTATGCAACACTCACCCACATGCTGGCCCAGGACACTGCCATCGACTCAGACGCCTCATTGCAGCTACACGTTGAGAGTGTCAGACAAGCGTTGGCATTGAGTCAGGAAATGATCGCCCGTCTGCAAACTGCCCAAACGGCGCTGGAAAAAATCGCAGCGGTTGGTAGCGCCGGCATGATCGCCTCTCAAAGCCTGCGAAAACTGCTGCCGGTGTTCACCGCGTGGGATTTGAAGTCCAACGAAGTCGGCATGTCGCATGAGTTGTGCATGCGCAACACTGCCACCCAGAACGCTGAACCGGCTCGTGAAGCGGTGGGCCTGGTGATTATCGAGGCCGCAACCGCCACCCACCGGCATACGGCCTTGATCAGAACGCCGGATAGCGGTGCGACCAGCGCGCAGCGCATCGACACCCTGAGCAGGCTGATCGATATTTACGTCGATGCCGATCAGCGTCTTAAAGACTTCCCCGAAGAATACCCTGACAAAGTCGAGCCGACTGGGCTTGAACGGGTCAGCACATTGATCGGCGAGTTCAGGCAACTGGCGCAGGAACAACTCAATGCGCTATTGCCCGAGAGCGGGACGAGCGTCGTACCGGTCGCACCGGCACCCGCAGTTGCAGGCCCGTCCCGGCCTGCTGGCAAAGTCACCAAGAGCCGACCACGGGATCCCGTGCCCGCCAGACCCTCGCCATCCGGCGAGCCACTGCTCGAGGAAATGGTTCCCACCAGCAAAAGTCCTGCACCGATGTCGGAACTGGACGATATCGACATCATTGCCAATGCCCTGACCTTGAGTGAAGAAGTGCAGGGTTTTATTGATCGAACCCGCAAGAATGCCTTCAGACCTAACCGTATTCCCGCAGACATGCAGGATCTGTTCGATCACCAGGCCCGGCGCCTGGAACAAGCCGCGATCAATGTCGACCTTGCCCTGGCGCGCATCAACAAGGCAGGAGGAACCCGACTCCCTGTGGCTAACCTGAGCTCAGAGCTCAATGAGTCCGCCGCTCGTTTACGCACACAAGGCATCAGTATCCGCGCCAGCCTGCTCAAGGAGCGCCCGCCCCGGCAGGCCTATTTGCAGTGGCTGCTGGACAACAACCAGGTAAGGGTCGTGCGTAACCAACAAGGCCGAATCAGGACCAAAAAACGCCAGGACTACTTTCAGGAGTACCAGGTGCTCGACATGACTGACAACGACCAGCCGTTATGGCTTGTGCATTTTCACTACAACTCGCCTGACGCTCCTTTGGAGCAGTACACCGCGGCGCACCTGAAGATCGCCGACGAGAAGTTGAAGCAGTTCACTGCCGAACGTCGCAAAGCACTGACGTCCCTGGCGCCGATCGACTACGTGCTGCGGCGCATCAGTGATCCGTCGCTGTTCTTCAGTCTGCCAGACCAACCCTGATGCACGACCGCGGGCGGGCGGGTAATCCGCCCGCTTCAGCGAACCCGCCAAACTGGCCGCAATCGTTCCAGCGCCGCCTTGATCGAGGTCTCCGGTACTGCCGCAAACCCCAGCACCAACCCCGCACGTTGATCTATCGGGGTTACGCAGGTCGGTAGCCAATAACTGCTCAAGCCGTTGATCTCGACGTCGACGCTGCTCGCCAACTCGATCAGTTCACGCTCACGCGCCACGCTCTCGACAGGCACGGTCATGTGCAGTCCGGCGGCAATCGCAGGCAACTCGCCAACACCCGGGATATCCGCCGGCCAACCGCTAAGCAGAGTATTGCGCCGGCTCAGCGCCGCACGGCGCATGCGCCGGATATGCCGCTGGAAATGCCCGGCCGCCATGAACTCGGCCATCACTGCCTGGGTACTGACCTCAGAATGGCGAACGTCCACGGCACGCCGCCGGGAAAAGGCTTCAACCAGCCCCAATGGCAATACCAGGTATCCCAGGCGCAGTGCCGGGAATGCCACTTTGCCGAAAGTCCCGACGTACAACACCCGGCCACCGCGATCGAGTGCTGCCAATGGCGCCAGCGGTGCTCCGCTATACCGGTACTCGCCATCGTAATCATCCTCGACAATCCAGCCTTGCGTACGCTCGGCCCAGGCCAGCAGTTCCAGACGCCGCGCCAGGCTCATCACCACACCGGTGGGGTACTGGTGTGATGGGGTGACGTAGGCCAGACGGCAATCGGTAACCCTGGCCAGCTCGGCGCAGTCGATGCCCTCGCTATCCACCGCCACCCCATGCAAACGCGCACCCGCCACCGCGAACGCATGACCCGCGGCGCGGTAACCCGGATTCTCGACCGCTACCCCATCGCCCGGCTCCACCAGCAACTGTGCACAAAGGCTAATCCCCTGTTGCGCGCCACTGGTGATCACAATTTGCTCAGCGCTGCACTGCATACCTCGCGAACTGCGCAGATAGGCGGCGATCAAGCCGCGCAAGCGCGCGTCACCCTCAGGGGCGCCGTAACACAGTTGCTGCAAGTCCGGCTTGCGCCAGAAAGCCGCATTCAGCTTGGCCCATACCTCGAACGGGAACAGGTCGAACGCTGGCACGCCGACCCGAAAAGCCCTCGGCGGGCCACTCGGTGGCGAGGGCAAATGATGCTTTTGCATCCGTTCCAAGGCAGCATTGTGGATAACTTTACTGGATAAAACTCCAGGTATTTCTGCCTGTTTTGTGGATAAACCTGTGGGTAAGCCTGTTGATAACCCTGTGGATGGATTTGTGGATAGTTTTTTTGCCGGCAACCCGTTTTGCGGCAATTGTGCGACGTAAGTGCCATCGCCGACCCGCCCCTCGATGAAACCTTCGGCGTACAACTGGTCGTAGGCGCGCACCACGCTGTTGCGCGAAATCGCCAACGCTGCCGCCAGGTCGCGACTCGCCGGCAAACGTGTCCCGCTGACCAGGCGACCGTCGAGTACGCGCATGCGCAAGGCCTGGTAGAGCTGGCGGCTCAAGCCCTGGCGTCGATCCAACTCGATGCCTGCGGGGTTGAACGACAAGGAAGGCGGCACGTTCGTCATGGGTAATGGACCTATGAAATTAGCCGTTAATGGCTCTTACAACAGACCAATAGCCTGCCTAGGATGCTGGCATTCGCCAAGGAATTTTTCCATGTACACGCCCAGTGCCTTTGCCCTCGAAGATTTGCCCGAACTGCAGCAACAAATGCTCGGCAGCCGCCTCGCACTGCTGGTAACCCATGGCGAACAGGGCCTGCAAGCCAGCCATTTACCGTTGCTGTTACAAGTCGACGAAGGTCCCCATGGCACCCTTTATGGTCACTTTGCCCGGGCCAATCGGCAGTGGCAGGAGCTCCAGGGCGGCGCCGAAGCGTTGGTGATCTTTGCTGGCGCCGACGCTTACGTGAGCCCCGGGTTTTATCCCAGCAAAGCCGAGCACGGCAAGGTCGTGCCGACCTGGAACTACATCGCCGTGCACGCCTACGGAACGGCCGAGGTGTTCACCGATACCGAGCGCCTGCGCCACCTGGTGGGCGCCCTGACCGAGCGCCATGAAAGCGCCCGCGCCCAGCCGTGGAAACTCGCCGACGCGCCCACCGATTACATCGACGGTATGCTCAAGGCTATCGTCGGCTTCGCCCTGCCCATCCAGCGCCTGGAAGGCAAGCGCAAGCTCAGCCAGAACCGCAGCACCACAGATATCGCCGGCGTACGTGAAGGGCTGGCTGCCAGCCCCGACCCGCATGACCAGGCACTCGCCCACTTGATGCCAAAGGAATGAACATGAGTCAGATCGAGATTCGCCGCGTCAGCGCCGACGACCACGCCGCCTGGCTGCCGTTGTGGCAGGCCTACCTGGGCTTCTACAACACCGAGCTGCCGGACACCGTCAGCCACAGCACCTGGCAGCGCATGCTCGACCCGAGCGAGCCGACCCATGCAGCGCTGGCCTGGGCTGACGGCAAGGCGATAGGCATGGTGAATTTCATCTACCACCGCTCGAACTGGAGCATCGAAAGCTCCTGCTACCTGCAAGACCTGTTTGTGGCAGCGCAAACCCGCGGCACTGGAGTCGGCCGTCAACTGATCGAATTCGTCTACAGTACCGCCAAGGCCGAGGGCTGCTGCAAGGTGCACTGGCTGACCCACGAAACCAATGCCACCGCGATCCAACTCTACGAGCGCATCGCCGAACGCCCTGGCTTCATCCAGTTTCGTAAAGCCCTTTAAGGTTCAAGGAGAACAACATGTCGACTTCACTTGCAGACTGGCAAGGCGCCCCGCCGCCCTCTGCGCAACGGCTCGAAGGGCGCTTCATCTGCCTGGAGAAACTTGACCCGGCGCGCCATGGCGAGGGTCTGTTCAAGGCCCTGCAAGGCCCCGGCGCCGACCCGAAACTCTGGGACTACCTGCCTTACGGCCCGTTCCCGGAGCGCAGCGTCTTCGATGCCTGGCTGAACAACCACGCCGCCCACAGCGACCCGTATTTTTTCACCGTCATCGATCGCGCCAGCGGCGACGTACAGGGAATGCTCAGCCTGATGTCGATCGTCCCGGCCCAGGGCCGCATCGAAATCGGCCACGTCACCTTTGGCGCACCGATGCAACGCTCACCGAAAAGCACCGAGGCCGTGTACCTGCTGGCCAAGGAGGCATTTGCCCTGGGCTACCGTCGCCTGGAGTGGAAGTGCAACAACGCCAACGCCCGCTCCAAGTACGCCGCCGAACGCCTGGGCTTCAGCTTTGAAGGGGTGTTTCGCCAGCACATGGTGGTCAAGGGCCAGAACCGCGACACCGCGTGGTATTCGATCCTGGACTCGGAATGGCCGACGATTGGCGCAGGGTTCCAGAAGTGGTTGGCAGATGACAACCAGACGGACTCGGGGCAGGTGAAGACCCTGGTGGAGTGCCGCGCCTAAGTGCTTTGAGGGCAAAAGATCGCAGGCTGCGATCTTTTGCCCTAACTGCTTAAACCAGTTTCTGCGCCAGCACCGCGATGTGCTCCGGGCCGATGCCGCAGCAGCCGCCCAGGTGACTGGCGCCACGCTGCTGCCAGTCGGCCGCCCAGTGCAGATAGCCCGGCGGATCCAGGTCATCGCGCAGCGGGTCCAGACCATCGTTGGCCGTGGCCTCTTTGGGTTGCGGCGGGAAAGCGTTGGCGTATGCCCCGATATCAATGTCCACAGCCAACCGGGCGAAGGTTTGCCGTGCGGCATCGATTGCCGCCCCGATCACTTCCGGTTGGCTGCAGTTGAACAGCAGGGTCTGGACCCCCAACTCGGCCGCCACCGCAGCAGCCTCGGCGACGGGCTCGCCGGAGCGCAGGCGCGGCACGTCATCGGTGTCTTCGTCCTTGAGGGTAAAGGACAGCCAGAACGGTTTGCCATCCTTGGGCAACCCGGCGTGAATCGCCCGCGCTTCGGCGATCGAGCTCTGGGTTTCAGCCAGCCACAGGTCGACATGGGGCGCCAGGCCCTTGACCAAAGGCGTGAGCAATTCGCTGGCTCGCGCAGCGTCGAACAGGTCCGGACGATAGGAGCCAAACAGCGGCGGCAAGGAGCCCGCGACACGCACTGGTTTACCCGAAGCGTCCACTGCCCGGCGCGCCAACTCACCGGCCAAGGCGGCAAGCGCCTCACCTTCAGCCGCAAAACGCGCTTCGCCGATATGAAACGGCACCACTGCGTAACTGTTGCTGGTGATCACATTGGCACCGCTTTCGATATAAGCCGCATGCACCGCCTCGACCGCCTGCGGCGCTTCGCTCAGCGCCAGCGCCGACCACTCGGGCTGCCTGAATGGCGCTCCTCGGCGTTGCAGCTCACGGCCCATGCCGCCATCCAGAATCACTGTCCTTGCTACGCCCATATGCTTTTCACTCATATGCTTATGAAAATAACTCACTATCAGAGTCAGACTTATAACTATTTAATACGCACCATTCAGTTAATCACAACCTCTTTTTTGTTCAGGGATCGACCGTGAAATTTCAACCACTGCTGGCCCTGGGCCTAACGATTCTGGCTGCCTCCACCCAAGCGTTTGGCGGCGCAACCCTGGACCGGGTCGAGCAGAAAAAGGAGTTGGTAGGGGTGCTGATGGAGAGCTACCCGCCCTTCTCGTTCCTCAACGAACAGAACCAGCTCGATGGTTTCGACGTGGACGTGGCCAAGGCCGTTGCCGACAAGCTTGGGGTCAAGCTACGCCTGGAAACTCCGTCCTGGGACGTGATCGCCGCCGGGCGCTGGAGCGGTCGATACGACATCTGCATCTGCTCCATGACCCCGAGCAAGGCCCGCGCCGAAGTGTTCGACTTCCCGGTGCAGTACTACGCCTCGCCAGCGGTGATCGTGGTCAACGCCAAGGATGAGCGCATTCACGGGGCCAAGGATCTGAGCGACAAGAAGGTCGGCCTCACCAGCGCCTCCAGCTACGAAAGCTACCTGAACAAGAACCTGGTGATCGAAGGCGCCGAAGACACCCAGTTGCAGTACCCGTTCGAGAACGTGCAGATCGCCCCCTACGACACCGACAACGTGGCCTTCCAGGACCTCGGCCTGGGGGCCGGTGTGCGCCTGGATGCAATCCTCACCAACCTGGTCACCGCCCAGCCGCGCCTGACCCAGGACCAACGCTTCAAGCTCGCCGGCGAGCCGCTGTATTCAGAGCCCAACTCGGTGGCCATCGAGAAAGGCGATGCCCAGTGGGACGCCAAGGTGCGTGAGGTGTTCGCCCAACTGAAACAGGACGGCACCTTGAGCCAGCTGTCGCAGAAATGGATCGGCGCCGACATCAGCCAATGACTTCCTTCCCTCCTCCCCAGCCACCGCAACCGGTGGCTGAGTCGTTGCTCAAGCGCCTCTGCGGTTTTCGCACCCGCCTGTACCTGACCTGGGCGGCGATGTTCGGGTTGTTCGCCAGCTTCTTCCTGAGCTTCGACCTGAAGTTCTCGATCATCCTCGACAAGCTACCGAACCTGGTGGGCCTGCACCTGGCCCCCAATGGTTTCCTGCAAGGGGCCGCGCTGACCCTGTTCCTGTGCCTGTGCTCGATTGTTGCTTCATCGTTGCTGGGCTTCGTCACCGCGCTCGGGCGCCTGTCGAACAGCGCCGTGGCCTTCGGCATCGCCAGCTTTTACGCGTCATTCTTTCGCGGCACACCGCTACTGATCCAGATCCTGCTGATCTACCTCGGCCTGCCACAACTGGGCATCGTCCCGGGCGCCATCGCCGCCGGCATCATTGCCCTATCGCTGAACTACGGCGCGTACCTGAGCGAGATCTTCCGCGCCGGCATCCTGGGTGTCCCCTACGGCCAACGTGAAGCCTCGCTCGCCCTGGGCATGCGCGAGAGCGTGATCTTCTGGCGCGTGACCCTGCCACAAGCCATGCGCACCATCATCCCGCCCACCACCAACCAGTTCATCTCGATGCTCAAGGATTCGTCGCTGATTTCGGTGATGGGGGTCTGGGAAGTGATGTTCCTGGCACAGTCCTACGGCCGCTCCAGCTACCGTTACATCGAAATGCTCAGCACCGCGGCGATCATCTACTGGCTGATGTCGATCGGCCTGGAGCTGATTCAGGCGCGCATGGAAAAACATTACGGCAAGGCTTACGCCAAGCGCGGTTGAGCCCAAGGCAGCAGGCGCGAGATAGCACATCTGCTCACTCGCGCCACCGTCGATCACATGCTGCCATGCTCAACTGATTGTGCGCTTAACCTTGACCACGCCCATCTGCAATCCAAATGGCCTCAGTACCGCATTCAACGACTTGAGGGTTTGATTGCCTTCTCCGTGTTCGATATGCACCAGCGTGCGCACCGAAATTTTACACATCCTGGCGAACTGACTCTGGTGCAGGCCGGTGACCTCAATCCGCAAACGGCGTACAGCTTCGCCCAGCTCCAGAGAGCCGTCGCCCAACCCCGCTTGAATGTTCTCGATCAATTGAGCCCTGACATCAATGGAAAGCGTCATTTGAGCCCCCAGTTTTTCAAACGTTGCTCAAGGTTTCTCAACGCAATACTTGGGTGGTTCATGGTGACGTCAGGCAAGCCGCTGGCGCTCAGAATGTCCGGTAGCGCCAGTAGATGGTCTGCATCCTGGCGCAAGCGCTCAAATGCATGCTGTGGGTCGGTGATACCCGACAACGCTTGGCATACCCCGCGCCAATCGATCTCTCCAGCCACTTCCAACGCTTTCGGCCATTTGCTGGTGCGCGTCACACCCTCTTCGTCCATCACCATGGGCGCCAAGTCATAGATCGGCGCCAGACGAACGGAAGCCGCCTCACGGATGATCGACGTGTTGCGCCCGTGGTTATCCGAGTTGCCGAGAATTTTATTGATCAGATCGCGCCGCAAATAGTCCGCGACCAGGTCCGGTATCTGCTCCGCCTGGCCAGCCTGTTTCCACAGATTTACCAGTAACTGAAGCACGTCCAGATGGCTCATGTAACTGCCTGGGATGGTTACTCCAGCCAGTGAATAGATTGATTCGACCGCCAGACGTTCGACGCCCTGCCTGGTGACGACTCGGTCAAAACGTTGCATCCACAAACTGGGCTTGCTCGCCTCCTCCAAGGCTAAGCCCTCTGCCGCAATGGTCTCGATCCCCAGAGCCTGCAAGGCCTGGTAGTAGTGAAATTCGCTCCTGAGAATATCCTGATCCGTGTGGCGTGCCTTGTTCCGGGCAAACTTCACAAACCAATGACGCACAGTGTTTTCGTCATCCAGCACAGCGTCCGGGTACAACAAACCCTCATGGTCTTCGGCCATCAGCAGTTTGGGGGCTTCTCCACCCGCCCCTGTCGCCCCACCTATCGCCGCGCCTTGCTCATATGCGTATTCAAGGAAGCTGTTATCACGGGCAATCACTTCCTCCCGGCGGAACCCCATTGGTGGTCGGTTATCCAGCACTTCAGCCGACTCCTTGATGCGCATATTGCCAATTGGGGCCGGAGTGCTGCGACCCAATAAAAACAAATCGGCACTCACCTCATCCGGCTTTTGCTGCCCCAAACGCTCCATCAGGAAGCGTTTGGCCGCACCGGCCGGGGCAATGTCATGCAAAAATGCCGGTGCCTTGTTCAACGACACACTGTCCCAATCCAGCGGCAACCTGGCGCTGACGGCTTGCGCAAAAGGTGACTGCATGAAATCGAAATTATCGACGATGTAATCCCGCTTGTAAGCAAACCGGCACGGGCCTTCGAAGCCTTTTTGCGGCTGCGCAAAAACCAGGGTCATGGCGTCTCGCCAATGTCCGGCTGTGTGGATCTGAAGGGTCAGGTTGTACATGATGGACCTGCAATTTAATGCATACAGAAAGCGTGGATTCGCTCATTGATTGCAATATAGTGCAGATATGCTCGGATCATCTATCAAAGAACGCATTAAAGTGCAGATCAAACGATAGATTACAAAATCCAAGTGCATTTAAATGCAAAAAAAAGGGGAGCATGTGCTCCCCCGAGGTAAAACGTTGCAGATGAAGGCGTTAAATCAGCCTTCGATCTCGATCAGGATTTCGCCCGGGTTGACCCGGTCGCCCTTGGCCACGTGAATGGCGGTGACCTTGCCGGCGATGGCCGATTGCACTTCGGTTTCCATCTTCATCGCTTCGGTGATCAGCACGGCCTGGCCGGCTTTCACAGTGTCGCCTTCCTTGACCAGCACATCGACGATGTTGCCCGGCATGGTGGTGCTGACGTGGCCCGGGGCCGTGGCTTGCTTGCGCTTGCTGCTGCCACCGCCGACAAATTCGTTGAGCGGTTCGAACACCACTTCTTCCGGCATGCCGTCGATGGACAGGTAGAAGTGACGCTTGCCTTCGGCCTTGACGCCCACCCCGGTGATATCGACGCGGTAGGTTTCGCCGTGCACATCGATGACGAATTCGGTCGGCACGCCTTCGCCACCCGCCGAGGTCACGCCGCCAGCTTCAGGAATCGGCAGCAACACTTCCGGAGTCAGGGTGCCGGCTTCGCGCTCTTCGAGGAACTTGCGCCCGATGTCCGGGAACATGGCGTAGGTCAGCACGTCTTCTTCGGACTTGGCCAGCGCGCCGATTTCGCCACGCAGCTTGGTCATTTCCGGCTTCAACAGGTCGGCCGGACGAACGTCGATCACTTCCTCGCTGCCGATTGCCTGGCGACGCAGGTTCTCGTCGACGGCACCCGGCGCCTTGCCGTAACCGCCTTGCAGGTACAGCTTCACCTCGTTGGTGATGGTCTTGTAGCGCTCGCCGGCCAGCACGTTGAAGAACGCCTGGGTGCCAACGATCTGCGAAGTCGGGGTCACCAGCGGCGGGTAGCCGAGGTCATGGCGCACCCGCGGGATTTCCGCCAGCACTTCGCTCATGCGGTTCAGGGCGCCCTGCTCTTTCAACTGGTTGGCCAGGTTGGAAATCATCCCGCCCGGTACCTGGTTGACTTGCACGCGGGTATCGACCGCGGTGAACTCGCTTTCGAACTGGTGGTACTTCTTGCGCACGGCGTAGAAGTACAGGCCGATCTCTTGCAGCAGTTCCAGGTTCAGGCCGGTGTCGAACTCGCTGCCTTTAAGGGCGGCAACCATCGACTCGGTACCCGGGTGGCTGGTGCCCCAGGCGAAGCTGGAGATGGCGGTATCAATGTGCTCAGCACCGTTTTCGATGGCCTTGAGTTGGCACATCGCGGCCAGGCCGGCAGTGTCGTGGCTGTGAATGAACACGGGCAGCGACTGTTCGGCCTTGAGTGCCTTGACCAGTTCGCCGGTGGCGTACGGGGTCAACAGGCCGGCCATGTCCTTGATTGCCACCGAGTCGCAACCCATGGCTTCCATCTGCTTGGCCTGGGCCACGAACGCTTCGATGGTGTGCACCGGGCTGGTGGTGTAGGCGATGGTGCCCTGGGCGTGCTTGCCGGCAGCTTTCACCGCTTCGATGGCCACCCGCAGGTTACGCACGTCGTTCATCGCGTCGAAGATGCGGAACACGTCGATGCCGTTGACCGCGGCCTTGGCGACGAAGGCCTTGACCACGTCGTCGCTGTAATGGCGGTAGCCCAGCAGGTTCTGGCCGCGCAGGAGCATCTGCAGGCGAGTGTTAGGCAAGGCGGCGCGCAGTTTACGCAGGCGCTCCCACGGGTCTTCCTTGAGGAAACGTACGCAGGCATCGAAGGTGGCGCCGCCCCAGCATTCCAGCGACCAATAGCCGACTTTGTCGAGCTTGTCGCAGATCGGCAGCATGTCTTCGGTGCGCATGCGGGTGGCGAGCAGCGACTGGTGGGCGTCGCGCAGGATGGTGTCGGTAACGTGGATCTTGGACATTGTTATATTCCTCACAGGCCTGCGTGGGCGGCGATGGCGGCGGCGATGGCCAGGGCCAGCTCTTCGGGTTTGCGCTTGATCGAGTAGTTGGTCAGTTCCGGGTGGCTTTCAACGAAGCTGGTATTGAACTGGCCGCTACGGAATTCCGGGTTGCGCAGGATTTCCTGATAGTACGCAGCGGTGGTCTTGACCCCCTGCAGGCGCATGTCGTCGAGGGCGCGCAAGCCACGGTCCATGGCCTCTTCCCAGGTCAAAGCCCAAACCACCAGTTTCAGGCACATCGAATCGTAGAACGGTGGAATGGTGTAGCCGGTGTAGATCGCCGTGTCGGTACGCACGCCAGGGCCGCCGGGGGCGTAGTAGCGAGTGATCTTGCCGAAGCTGGGCAGGAAGTTGTTCTTCGGGTCTTCAGCGTTGATGCGGAACTGCAACGCGAAACCACGGTGATGAATGTCTTCCTGTTTCACCGACAGTGGCAGGCCGGAAGCAATGCGGATCTGCTCACGGACAATGTCGATGCCGGTGATTTCCTCGGTGATGGTGTGTTCCACCTGCACTCGGGTGTTCATTTCCATGAAGTACACCTCGCCCTCGGCGAGCAGGAACTCCACGGTGCCGGCGTTTTCGTAGCCCACGGCCTTGGCTGCGCGCACCGACAGGTCGCCGATGTAGGCGCGCTGTTCCGGGGTCAGTTGTGGGCTGGGGGCGATTTCGATCAGCTTCTGGTTACGGCGCTGGATCGAGCAGTCGCGCTCGAACAGGTGCACCACGTTGCCAAAGCTGTCGCCGAGGATCTGCGCTTCGATGTGCTTGGGATTGACGATGCACTTTTCCAGGAACACTTCCGCCGAACCGAAGGCCTTGGTGGCTTCGGAGATCACGCGAGGGAAGGCTTGTTCAAGTTCTTCACGGCTGTTGCAGCGACGGATACCACGGCCACCGCCACCGGAAGTGGCCTTGAGCATCACCGGATAACCGATGCGGTCGCCTTCGGTCAGGGCTTCGTGGATATCCACAACGTTGCCTTCGGTGCCCGGCGTGACCGGTACACCGGCCTTGATCATGCTGCGGCGCGCTTCGGTCTTGTCGCCCATGCGGCGAATCACTTCTGCCGACGGGCCAATGAATTTGATGCCGCGTTCGGCGCAAATGTCTGCCAGTTCGGCGTTTTCCGACAGGAAGCCGTAACCAGGGTGCAGCGCATCACAACCGGTTTCCACCGCCAGGTTCACCAGCTTGCGCGGGTTCAGATAGCCGGCCAGGGGCTCGGCACCAATGCTGTGGGCTTCGTCGGCACGCTTGACGTGCAACGCGTGGCGGTCGGCGTC
>Ga0247812_10000598_pt1 | contig 21854 bp, 16 predicted proteins | sample UWRJL149409B1_FD_178011 | JGI IMG/M metagenome (GOLD analysis project Ga0247812, IMG submission 178011) | Plant litter microbial communities from Arlington Agricultural Research Station in Wisconsin, United States - UWRJ-L149-409B-1 | ecosystem: Environmental > Terrestrial > Plant litter >...
ATCCATGGTCGCTCCGACGAACGGCCTCCCGGGCGAGGCGTCGACGACCTGGCTGAGGACAGGCACCTCGACGGTCACGACCAAGGACTGACCCGCGCCGTACCGAACAGTCCGATCGGCGACCATCACCTCCTTGGCGCCCTGGGTGACCAGACAGAGTTTGGGTCGGTACTCCATGTGCCGGGGGGCGAGCCGTTCCGACGTGCGCATGAGGATCAGACCCGGGACCGGCGTGACGAAGAAGCCGTCATCGATCCCTTGCGCGTCGAGGATGCGGTTGATCAGGGCATTGAGCTCGGGGGTCATGGGCGCGCCTCTGCATGAGCCGACAGCCTAGTCTCACGGTCCTCTACTCACAACGGCGGCGGAGATTCAGGCAAGTTGTTCGTGGGATCGAGCACAGATCGATCTCCAAGGAACAGGCAAGTTTTGCGGGGGAACGGATAAGGCCTCGCCGACCGTCGGGACCTAGGCTCTGCGGTCACAAAGGAGCCTATCCCATGACCGACACGTCCCGACGGACCCTGCTGACCGCCGCAGCCCTCGCGGCGCCGGCCGCCCTCGCAGGAGCGGTTCAGGCCAGCCCCTCGACGCAGGGGCGGACCCGGCCGAACGGCAGCTCCGGCCTGGGCAAATCCGCTCTGATCACCGGATCGTCGCGCGGGATCGGCGCGGCGACCGCCCGTCGTCTGGCGCGGGACGGCTATGCGGTGACGGTCAATTACCTGACCGGCCGCGATCTGGCCGATCAGGTCGTGCGCGACATCGAGGCGGCTGGTGGCCGCGCCATCGCACGGCAGGCCGATGTGGCAGATCCCCGCGCCGTGGGGCGCCTGTTTGACGCGCACGACGAAGCCTTCGGCGGCGTGGACGTCGTCGTCAGCAACGCCGGCATCATGAATGTCGGCGCCTTCGCCGAGATGACCGACGACGCCTTCGACCGGATGATGGCCACCAATGTGAAGGGGAGCTTCAACGTCCTGCGGGAGGCGGCGCGGCGGACCCGCGACGGAGGCCGCATCATCACCCTCGGCTCCACCATCGTCGAGATGAAACCAGCCGGGGGCGGGGCCTATACCGCCAGCAAGGCTGCCCAGGGAATGTTCGCCGGCATTCTGGCCAAGGAGCTCGGCAGCCGCCGCATCTCAGTCAACGCTGTGGCGCCCGGCGCCACCGACACCCGGCTGCTGCGTCAGCACGGGGATGCCGCACTCGCCGGCATTCCGGCCCAGACCCCGCTCGGCCGCCTCGGCCTTCCCGAAGATATCGCCGATGTGATCGCCGGGCTTTGCGCCGAGGGCGGGCATTGGATCAATGGGCAGGTCGTCTTCGCCAACGGCGGGATCGCCTGAGACTGCCTGGCCTCGAACGAAGCCAGCTTTGTTGGACGGCACGAGCTTATCGTAGATGACGGCGTGGCAGCGGCCTGATCAGTTGGACTGCCGACGCGCCGGGTCGAAGCAGATTCAATCGAAGGTCTGGTTTTCGGACCTCCGCCGACGTCCGGCTAGGGCTCAAAGCGGCTGTTCGAGATGTCCGCTTGTAGTGCAGTGTCCTGGCTGGTCTTGTTCGCCGCGTTGCGCTTTCTACCAAGGCTGAGGGAGTGAGTATCGAGCGCTATACTGGCGGCGGTCGCGCTGGTCCGGCCGGATGAGAAGCCGAACGCCCGCGCTCAAACCTGAGGCTGGGCTCAGACGGTGAGTGAAAGGGATGGGAAACGGGCGAGGCGGGAGACCGGGCAGCCCGATCTAAGGCCCCCCATGGTCGCAAAGCTTGAGCAACACATCATCGCGACGGCGTGGTCGAGTTCGCGACGCTTGTCAGCCAGCAGTTTGCGCAAGGACGTTCCATGACGTGGAGTCTTGACGATCAGCGGGAGTTGGGCATGCGCGGTGCAGGCAAAACGGGGCCTGTTGCACGGCCTTCATTCGTCACTTAGAGCTTGGCTTTATCACAACCCGGAGTGGCGGATTGTACATCGAAAAGCTGCGTCTTCGGAACTTCCGCTGCTTTGGCGACACGCCTGAAGAGTTCAGCTTCGATCCGGCTCTGACGGCTATCGTGGGCGCAAACGGCGCGGGAAAGACCGCGATCATCGGCGCCCTCATGAAACTGTTCGGGACCCGCACCGAGGACCGCCGCCTGACCCGCGAGGACGTTCACTTCGGGCGCGACGAGGAACCCGGCGCCGATATTGATGCGGAACCTGTGCCAGGAGCGGAGGCCGGTCCGGCGGCCGTCGCTCAAGAAATCCCGGACGATCTGAGGGATCTCCTGGGCGACGCCTCCCCGGCGATTGCACCGCCTCCGCCTATCGTTTCGGTGCCTGAGCGACAGGTCGAGATCGAGGTGACCCTGGCCTTTCCGGAACTCGACGGTGAGGCTCCTGTGGGGGATGTCGTACCGGAGATTTTTCGCGCCATGTCGGCCGCCGGGCCAGGCCAGCCGTTGAAGGCCCGAATTCGTCTGGAGGCGACATGGGCCTATGGCGCGGACGACGACGATATCAGCACGCGCATCTACTGGATCACCACGCTGGACGAGGTGCCTTTTGGCGACAAGGACATCTCCAAACTGCCCTTTTCTGCGGCCGATCGCCGCCGGTTCGAGATGCGCTATCTGCCGGCGACGCGGGACGGAAACGCCATCCTGAAGCTGGCCTTGCGCGAGCTCCTCGTCTGGCTGGAAAAGTTCGGGGACTGGAGCGGCGGGCGAGAGCCCATGGCCCAGCAATGGGGGGAACTGCAGGCGATCTTCGACGGCATGCCGGCGATCAGCAAGGTAACGCGTGAGCTCGCGACCACCTGGGGGCGTCTGTTCGAGGGCCCCCATTTGAGATCACCGCGGCTGACCGTTTTGGCGCGGGAGATCCAGCGGGCCCTGCGCGATCTGTCGTTGACGCTTGGCCCGGGTCCGGGAGGTCGACATCGCCCCGTCCAGGACCTGAGCGAGGGGCAGGCGTCTCTGTTCTACGTCGCTCTGGTGGTGACCCTCTTCAAACTGGACGCCGAACTGGCCAGGACGGAAGTCGAGGGCTTCCGGCAGATCGACGCTGTGCGCCCTTGGCTGACAATCCTGGCCGTAGAGGAGCCCGAGAACCACCTGGCGCCCTTCTACCTCTCGCGGATGGTCAATCTGCTGACCGAGCAGGCCGCCGCTGATGGGGTTATGGCGCTCCTGACCACACATTCCGCAAGCGCCCTGCGTCGCGTCAAGCCGGAGCAGGTGCGTCATGTACGCCAGGACATGAAGAGCCTGACCTCGCGGGTACGGGCGATCGATCTGCCGCCCAAGGCGAGTGACGCCTACAAATTTATCCAGGAAGCGGTGACCAGCCATCCCGAACTCTATTTCGCGCGGCTGGTCATTCTCGGAGAAGGGCGATCGGAAGAGGTGGTGCTGCCGCGCATCGCCCGGGCGCTCGACCCCGATATGGAGCTCGATCCCTCGTTCGTGGCTTTCGTGCCGTTGGGCGGACGGCATGTGAATCATTTCTGGAGGCTGCTGAACGGCCTGCAGATCCCGTTCGTGACCCTGCTCGACTACGATCTGGGGCGCCATGGCGGCGGACCACGAAGACTCCGCTACGCGGTCGAGCAACGACGGGAGCTAAACGTCGAGGTTATGCCTGCGGCGACGAACGCCCAGGGGTGGGACGTGACGCCTCAAGCGGATCTGGACCAGTGGCGGGCATGGCTCGTAGAACGAGGCGTCTTCTATTCGATGGACCTCGACCTGGACATGATGATGCTCCGGGCCTTCCCGGCGGCCTATGGCGAGGTGGCCGGGGTGGATGAGGTGTCCGTGATCCCCGGCGCTTCCGTCAAATCGGTATTCGGCGACAACGGGGCAAACGTTGCCTCTTATCCGGCCGGAACAGCGCCGTCGGATTTGCAGCAGGCACAGTATGCGGCGCTGTTCAAAAACGGCAGCAAGCCCGTGGCGCATCTCGAGGCCCTGTCTCGTCTGAAGGATGCCGATATCAGGGCGGCAGCGCCGGCGCCGCTGAAGGCGCTGTTCGACCGATGCGGGGCTCTCCTCGACCCGGGAGCGGCCTGATGGCGGTCATCGCTCCGGATGCCTGGTCTCCGCCGGACGGCGTTCAGCTTGACGTCGAGACCTTCGCGGCAGTGCGGAGTCGGGCGAGCGCCGTGATCGTCGCCGGTCCGGGGGCCGGCAAGACCGAACTTCTGGCCCAGCGCGCCGCCTTTCTGTTGATGACGGGCGGCTGTCCGGAGCCGCGACGAATCCTCGCCATCAGCTTCAAGCGCGACGCCGCCCGCAATCTGCAGCAGAGGGTGACGCTCAGGGCCGGGGAGGCCTTGGGGCGGCGGTTGGAAAGCTACACCTTCGACGCCTTCGCCAAGAGCCTGCTGGACCGGTTTGGTTCGACCTTGCCGGGCTGGTGTCGACCGTCGCGGAGCTACGAAATCGTCTTCCCGGGCTGGCGCGACTGGGGCGAGTTCGCGGACCGTATCCAGCGGCATAACATCTATCAGAACGGCTCAGAGATCGAGAAGCGCCACGCGACGCTGACGCTGCAGCCCGGGCCCCTGCCGATCGAACAGACGGGACATCTGGTCAATGCCTCCGGCGTGGAGTGGTGGAAGGAGAGCCTCTTTGCAACGCCGCCACGGCTGACATTCGGCATGATCGCGACGCTGGCGATGACAATCCTCGCCCATAATCCACAGATCCGCGCCGCGCTTCAGCGGACCTATTCCCATGTCTTTCTGGACGAGTTCCAGGACACGACCACCCTACAGTACGAACTGTTGAAGACCGCTTTCGAAGGATCGGGCGCGGTGATCACGGCGGTTGGCGACAGCAAGCAGACGATCATGACCTTCGCCGGGGCTCGGGAGGGCATCTTCAACGATTTCGCTCGGGATTTCGAAGGCGCGGCGATCGCCCTCACCAGCAACTTCCGGTCAAACAGGCGCATTGTCGAGATTGTCAACGCGATGGCGCGACGGATCGAAGAGGATGCCGTTCCCGTAACATCGGCTCGCGCCGAGGCTGAGGTTCCGGACCCAGCCGTAGGTATCCTTCAGTACCGCAGCGCAGCGCAGGAGGCCGAGTCACTGGCTCGGTTCATAGCAAGCGAGATCGCGGCCGGCGTGAGGAAGCCGGAGGACTTCATGCTCCTGGTTCGGCAATCTGCGCCGCAGGTTGAGGGGCAGCTCTCCGCCGCCTTCGTCAATCACGGACTGACCCTGCGGAACGAGGCGCGCTCTGTCGGAGCCGTCCAGATCCAGGAGCTTATGACCGAGCCTCTGGCCGATCTAGTTTCGAGCATCATCCAGATGGGGGCTGGCGACCGCGACGGCGCCCCCTTCCACCGTGTGAGGACCATGGTCGGGGCGGTCTTCGGTGATGCGGACGATCGACCGGCGTCAGAGGCCCGCGTCGAGAGGGCGGTCCGGGACGCCGTCGCGGTGGTGCGCGGCTTAACGGATCACCCGCCTGTTCCCGCCGAGGCACCCGCGATGGTCGCGGCGATCATCGCCGTCTTCGGTGAGGCGGCGATCGCTCAACTCAGTCCTGATTATGCCCGGCCAGAGCGCCTTGCGGCCGTGCAGGTCAGTACAGCCAACTTCATTCAAGAGAACGCGGTGGGCGCCGTCGACTGGGCGGTTGTGGTGCGGCGCTTCCGCGGCGTAGGCCAGGTTCGCCTGATGACCATTCACAAGAGTAAGGGGCTTGAGGCGCACACAGTCTTCTTCCTCCGACTCCAGGACGACGGTTTCAATCGCAACGCGGACATGGCGGAAGAAGCCCTGGCCTTCTTTGTTGCGGCGTCACGGGCGCGGGAGCGATTCTTCATCACATCGACGAACCTCAATCGTACGAGGACGCAGCCGCTCTGGGACATGGCCATTAACGCCGGCATGTCACTGCTGCAGGTTGAAGGCTGAGGTTGGTTATGTCGGCGTTGCTTTCGCGGCGTCGCCCCCGCCTATGCTCGTCGATTATCTGACGGAAATCGGGTGTGCCTGGGGTGACCTGCCTGTTACGTCCTATGAGGCTTATTCGCCAGCGTTACGGAAAACGTTTGGTCGCGTTGATCCTGCGACGATCAATGCATTGCGAATTGCCACTAACGATCCGAATGTCTCGTGTGCGCAGCAACACCAAGTTCCGCTTCTGGCGCGTTTCGGGCTCGATAGGAGTATTGTGGAAGAGGGGTCTTGTCCTGAGGAGATGGCCACGGGCCAGCTCGATCTTTTCCGTTCGTCTCGCGCGCCTTGGAACTGCGGTCGCATAATAGGCGCGAAGCGGACATTCCATGCCCTACAGATTAACAGCATGAAGATCAGCCCTTGGATCGTGTGGTCACTCTGGCTTGGCTGGTGCGCCTTCCTCGCGTGGAAGTTCGCAGACGGGCTCGGTGCGACCGTGATTACGTTTTGGTGCTGACTGTCCCGGTCGCTCTCTGGGCACGACATCGCATCAAGAAGCAGAATGAAGAGGCTGACAAGCAATAGGGCCGAATGTTCGCCTTGGGTCGGTTTGCGACTTGGCCTTTGGCGGCAAAGCAGATGCCCTAGGCGGCGCCGCCGACGGCGCACCAGCGCTTCAACCCCGCTGACAATCCGCACCGGTTCATCACGCTCGATATCCGGTCGCAGTGACGGTTAAGGCTTTGGGGGGCGGGCTTTCACAAGCGAGGGTGCGGTTGTATTCAATCACGACGAGGGGAGACGACGATGGGGCAAACCGTGGCGATCACCGTGGAGGGACGCGAAGTCCAGTTCGAACTCGACCCGACGGAGGGTGCCTCGCTGAGCGCAGCCTCGGCGGACGGCGGCCTGATCAAGGCGTCCAGATCGTTTGAGCAATCCATCGAAGCCTTCGCCGCTCTTGCCCGGAAGTTCGGCGAAGCGTTCAGCGGCCCCCAGATCTCCGGTGCGGAAATCACCATGGGGCTCAAGGTGACCGCTAAGGGCGACTTCGTGGTGGTGGGGACCACCGGCGAGGCCTCGCTCACGCTGAAGCTGACATTGGCGCCGCCGAAGCCTGCTTGATGTTTGTCTGGCCGCACGGCGAAGACGACTCCGCGCTTCAGCAGGCGACGTTTCGACTGGTGGCGCCGGCGGATGGACGGTTCCTGGGGACCGGCTTCATGGCCACGTCCGACCGCCTGCTCACCTGCCATCACGTCGTCGCCTGCGAGGACGCCGTCGCCGCTGTGGATCGGTCAGGTCGCCTCTGGGCCGTGACCGTCGAAGGTCTCGAAGATCCGACCCTTGCCGCGGCGGACATGGCCATTTTGCGGTTCGACGACGGCGCCCCAGAAATCACGCCGCCGCCCCTGTGTTTCCGCGAACCCGGCCGGGTCTTTTCAAGCCGCGTCCAGCTTCCCGACAGGCTCGCGTTCGAGGAAAGCACGCCGATCAGGGGTGAACTGCTCGGCCCGGCCCGCATCCGCTATGAGCACGGCGGTCGCGCCTACAGCGTCGAGGCGCGCGCGGTCGCGGACGCCTCGATCAAGAGCGGGATGAGCGGCGCCGCAAGCTGGGATGCGGAGGCGAGCGCAGTGTGCGGGATCGTCGCAGTCAGTGCGTCGGACGCTAATTTCGGAGGCTTCGTCGTCCCTCTGGCGCGGGCGCTGGGCTCGCCGGCCCTGGGCGACCTGGTTGACCGCAATGAGAAATCCGTTCCCCGGTTTGGAGACAGGCCCAATCAGCTCGGCCTAGAGCGGATGCTTTCGGCCGCAAACGCCCGCACGCTCACGCGGCTCAGGACGCGAGACATCATCAGTCGGACGGGCTTCGTGCCCCGGGAAGGCTGGGTGGAAACGGTCGCGGCGTTTTTCGAGGCCGATCGCGACATTCTGTGCGTGGTGTCGTCAGCCGGGCAGGGCAAGACAAACGTGCTGGCGCACCTGGCCGAGAGCGACCAGCGGCCGCCCGTCTGGTTGGTCCGGGCCGCGGACCTCGCCGCGCAGGAGACCCCTGAGGCCGCTATCGTCCGCCTGTTTCAGGAGGCGGGCGCGCCGACGGGATTGACGTGCGCTAGCGCCGCCGCCGGGTGCGCGCGGCGACCCATCCTGTTGCTCGACGGACTGAACGAGGCTCCGATCGACGACTACCGCCTGGCCAGGGAGTGGTTCCCCGATCTGCTCGCGTGGGCGTCGGCGGCAGGCTGGCGGGTGATCTATACCGTCCGTCGGGAACTGTTCGACGCGCTGCAAACCCCGCTGCGGGGGGTGGTGTTCTCGCTCGGTCGATATACGGCCAACGAGGTGAAGCTGGCCGCGGCGGCCTATGGGTTTACAGGCCGGCGCCCCGAGCGGGAGCCGCTGCTGATGCGGATCCAGGCCGAGGTGGGCGCCGGCGGCAGCCGCGCAGAAGCGCTCGACCGGTTCGTGGCGCACCTGCTCGAAAAACCGTCGCGAGGCGGTTCGGCGGGGCACCCCGCACGCCTCCTGCAAGGCCTTGCGGACCTAGCCGCGCGGATGGGGGCCGACGGCGGGGGCGTCGCACGCCATGACGATCCGTTTTTTCTCGACACTGCCCTGACCCATGGTCTGTGCGAAGCCAATGTATTGGAGGTCGTGCCTTCGGGTTACCGGTTCGTCTTCGATGAGATCGCCGACTATCTCCATGCGCGCGCCCTCGCGGACGGTCTGGAGGCGGCGACGATCGAGGATGCGCTGTCGCGCCGGTCTGCGAACGTGGTCGCGCTTACCGTGGAAGCGGTCGCCCTGCACGCCGAAGACCGCGCGGCGGCTATGGCCGTCGATATCGCCCAACGCGTGGGCTCCGACGGACGGCACCCTGTGGCAGCCTTTCTGGCGATCTCAGCGCTGTCCCTGAACCCGGCGTTCGAGAGGGCGAAGTTGATCGCCGCGGCGGCCGCGGCGGCCGACGAGAACCTCCGGCGCGTCGCGCTTGTCCAGCCCGGTCTGCTGGCGGCCTTTCCGCTGGAAGGCGTAAAGTCGCTCGCCTACGAGACGATCCTCGATCAATCCGGCTATGGTTGGCGCGAGAAGGACATCTCGAGCGAGTTGCATCGACCCACGACCGTCAGCTATGCCCGGATGGATGTCGGCATCTTCAGGCTCATCTACGATCTGCTCGACGACGCCCATGTCGACGGCGCGGAACTGCTGATCGGATGGCTTCAAGACGCGACCCGGCTCGCGCATCACGGCCGTCGCTTCGCCAACGACGAGGCGACCGTCGGCACCTTCGTCCTTTGCATTCTGTTCTCCTACCGCGAGAAGATCGGTCTGGAACGCCTGTTCACGCAGGTCGTCTGGGCGTGTCGGCCGGGTTACGGCGCCCTTCTGACGGCCCTGGCGGCCGAGGAGACGGAACCGTTCGTGCGATGGCTCGAGGGCCTTGATCCCGCCGAGGTCGCGCGCCGCGCATCGTGGGCGGCCAATGCCTGGGGAGAGGCGCATCAGGCGCTTGGCAGAGTGGACGGCGCCTCGGCGAACCAGCGCGTTGCGGCCGGGCTGGAAAGGTTACTTCCACATGCTTCCGGGCGGGATCTTGGCACGCTCGTCCACCTCGTCGTTTCCCTCAACCTTCCGGTTGCGGACGCCTCCGGTCAGGTGCGGCGCGCCTTGCAAGCGGGATTGCTCGATGCGGACTGTCTGGCCGCCGCGATCGGACGGGGACTGGTCGCGGCACCGGTTGTTTTCTCGTCCGTAGATCCGAAGATTCGCGATCAGATGATCTTTGCGCTCGCCGGGAACTGGAAGCCGGAGACGCCGGGCCCGACGCTGGCGGAACTCGTGCAGCTCATCCGAACGACCTCTGTCTGGCCCCGGGAACTGACGGTCGAGAAATATCGTCTGGAGTCGCTTCTGTGGGCGCTCGGTCTGGATGAGGCGCAGGGCTCGGGCGTGGACGTCCTGCTGCGCGAAATGATGGAGGCGGACACCGGGACCTATGCCTCCTTCCTCGTCAATACCGCGTTCGCCAGTGGCTGGAGCAAGACGTCCGATCAACAGCACCTGTTCCGAAGCTGGATCGCCGAGACCATCCTTCCCTTCCTTAAGGAGCGCGGTCTGACCGAGGCGATCGAGCGATCCCTGGATAGCGCTGCGGTGTTCGAGAGATGCAGGCCGTTCGCCTTGCAACTGGCTCGCCGAGGTCTTGCCCGCGATCTGGCGCAGGTGCTGTTCACGCCGCGGAACCTCCACGAAGACGGCCTGGTCGAGGTCCTCGAGGCGTTTTTCGAACAGGGGCGCGACCTCGCCAGCGCGGAAATCCAGCTCCTGCGCCAAGCCCTCGAACGTTTGAGAGCCAGGGATAAGCTGGGCCCGCTCGCCGTCAGCGAGCTTTTCGATCTCGCGTCCGACCATCTTCTCGGCCGCTGAAAGTCGAGGGAACCCTGAACCCGCCGGGCGACGCCGGCCTAGCGGCGGTGAAGGTCCTGTGAGTCCTGCAGTCAGTGAGCGGACGCCTCCTCGCTTGATCGGGCGCTGCATTCAGGCCCGAATGGAGATCACCGTTCGTTTGCTCGGATCGTCGCGACAACGCAGGCCGTCTCAGAGCTGGATCGACAGTTGCCAGTTCATCGAGCGACTGCGCGCGATGATCTCGGGCACGGAGGTCATCAGCAGCTCGGCGGTCAGACTGTTGTAAAGCGCCACGCGGTGGCGTGTCCCGAGCTGGTCGGCAGCGGCGATCTCGCTCTCGGTCAGGGCGAAGAAGAATCCCCCGAAACCCTCACGGACCCGGGATTGGTTGGCGGTTTTGATCTCGATGAAGGTCACGCCCGCCATCTGTTCGCGCAGCCGGTCCGGCGAGGCGAAGTCCAGAGGTTCCGGCGCCGATAGCGCGTCGAAGCTTGAGGCCTTGATGACCACGCCGGTTTCGGCAAGCGCTGCGAGCAGCGCCCGAAGTTCGACGCCCCTTGGGCGGTTTCGCCAATCCGCCATTGAGAGCAGGGCGGTCTGCTCGCCTGCGGCGCCTCTCTGATTGGCCAATCGTTCGAGATGCGCGCGTTTCGATCGGATGATGTCGAGCGGCGTCATACCGGCCGGCCCGCGGCGTCAAGAGACGTGATCGAGACCCGGAACTGCCTGCGATCAGGCACGGCGTGGAGGAACTCGATCTGCAGGCCGCGCTCCTCGACCCAGCGTCTGACCAGGGCCTGGTCCGTGGGGGTGCAGCGGGCGCCGAAGATGACGCCGTCGAGCCGATCGGGGGAAAAGGCTTCGTGCCCGGCGCCCCTGAGGAGTTCCCGGCGAAACAGGCGATACTCCTGCTCGTATTCCCAGAAGTCGGCCTTCACCAACATGGCGTCGAATAGCCCGTCGTAGTCCTCGGGGGCCGTCGCCCGGTTCACGACCGGACGGTCGGCGGAATAGGAGACACGATAGGCGAGATCGGGAACCTCGGCCAGGAGCGGCCGCGTTCTGAACCTCAGGCAGACGCCGGCGTGGGAGTCCGCATAGTGGGACCACATGAGCACCTGATCGTTCACGGCGCTCAGGCAACACACCGCCATGCCCTGAAGATGCAGGCCGCTCGCCTGGTGCAACTGACGGGCAATCTCCTCGGGCGTCAGCCCCATCAGATGGACGAACACCTGTTGGCGTTCGGCCTCGCTCGCCTCGGTTTGCGCCGTGCTGACGATGTGCCGGACATAGGCTTCGTACTGCTCAGGCGTGCTGTCGAGCGTAAGGAAGGGATAAGAATCGAACGGATCGTTGAACGACGACGCCTGGGCGAACCACAGACGGTTATTGACGATGATGTCGCGGGTGAACTCCCGGGCGTTTCCCGGCGCCAACGACCGGTATTTGTAGAGAAAGGACGGCGGAGGCTCCCGCCTCCATGCGGATCCTGGCGTTTGGGTCATCGGGCATTCGCTCTCGTCTGACATGGGCGCGTTCAAGCGCCGCGAGGTTGCTGGCAAGGGTGTCGGCCATCGCGCGGTCCACGCCGGGGCCGGATGAGGAACGCGGCGTGCGCCCCCCGACCGACGGGACTGGCAGGGCTCGACCAGCGTGCTTCACCAGTCGCGCCTTCTCAGGCGGAGGGGCGCGCAGACGCCGATGCTGAGGCGAGGGATTGCTCGGCGCGCTCGGCCGCCACCCGACCGGCGGTCCAAGTCTTGTGCACGAGCCACTCCTCCGCGAGGAAAAATTCACCGCCCAGCACCTCGGCCTTCTCATCGACGAGACGGGCTTTCATGGCGTCCTCTCCGGCGATGGCCACCCGCGCGTTGGAATAGGGTGCCGGCAACGACAGATCAGCGGGCCGCAGCACCGACCACTGGAAAGCGCCGCGCGGATAGGCGCTCTGGATCTGGTCGCGTCGCGTGAGCGGGCTTCTCGAAAAGCCGACCTTGATGATCCAACGGCCGTCGACGCTCTTTGCAGGGCGACCAAGCCAGGCGGCGGTGTCGCCCTGGAGTTTGAGAATATAGAGGTGTTTGGGACCGTCGGTTTCCCCCACGATGTACGGAGCCGTCGGCGGCGAAATGGCGCGGCTCGGCGAGAGCGCTGTCTCCAGTGTCGTGATCGTCGTGTCGACCGGGCCCGTCTGGCCGTAGACGGGCACTTCATAGGCATCGAGTTCAAACAGACGCTCGGCCTCGACGGCGTCCATCTTCACCCCGCTGGCGCCGATCAACTCGGGATGGGCGCTGGCATAGGCTTGGGGCAGCAGATCCTCCACGCGCCGCCAGTCCTCCGGCACGATCCGCCAAGCCCGCGTAGCCTGGATCGCAAACGGCCATTTCCCGCGCGAAGCAGGATCTCTTTCTTTCTCCGCCCACCGGTCGCCGGAGATGAACTCGCTGGCGTGTCCGGTCGTGCGCGAGACTTCTAGCACGCCCACGACCTTGCCTCGCATCTCCTCGGGGCCTTTAGCCTTGGTGACATAGATAGCGACCAGGGTTCTCGACCCTGTCCGGCTCAGGAACCGGTTGCGCCTGTTCTCGTCGGCGAAGCCGATGCAGCCCCACTGGTCTGGTGCGAAGCCCCAGAAGGACGTCAACCATACATCCCGATCAGGCGACGGACGACTTGGTGCGAGATCTGGAACGCTCGTCCAGTCGAAATCGAATACGGCCTCCTGGGCTGCATCTATATCAATGTCTCCCAAAGCGCTCCGGATGTAAGCCATCGCGTCTTCGGCGGGGTGGCGGTGGCCTTTTTTGACCAGGATTGTCGTGAGCGGCGGCAGGCGGTGGTCGGAAAGCCAGTGCAGGATGGCTTCAAGATGGCTGCCGAGGCCGCGACCATTCGGATGATTCCATCCCACGGCATCGCCGACCTGCTGATAGGTCGCGCGGCTGCGCTTGCCGGCCCTGGCGGCGAGGAAACGCGCGATCTCGAACTTGAAAGCATCCATCCATGAAGCTTAGCGGGTTTGTCATGGACCGAAAGCGGGTTCGAAATACTCCTCTCGGAAGACGCCGAGAGAGGTGGGCCGGCTCGATGCCGGTTCGAGCTCGTAGCGCTGACGGCCGTGGGGTCGATGCGAACAGTTCTGTCTCCGCCAGACGCCGCACCAGCTGTCATCGAAGGCGCTAAGGGCTCCGCCCTCGCGCGGGCCAGGGTGAAGCGGCTTCGCCGCCGGACCGGCCAGTCTCCCCGACCTTCCGCGCCGGCCATAATCCTCATGATCGACATTAAGGTCAGGCTCGTGCAGGTCCGGCGATCCCGCTCCGGCCGGTCCGCCCTGGCCTTTGCTACCCCGCTCGCCGAGGGGCAGGGTTTCAGGCGCGCAGTCCGCGTGCCTGAAACCCTGCCCAAAGGAGGCAGAGACATGACTGCTCAATCCATCGAAAGCGTCGCGGCCGTGGAGTCGCGGTTCCCGCCCATGGCGCCGAGATCGTGGCGCCGTTGAACCGGCTCAAGGTGGCACCGAGGAATGCGAGGAGGGTGCCGCACAGCACGGCTACCATCGAGGCCTTCGTGGCCTGGATCAAGGCCCAGGGGGTGCTGCAGCCGCCCGTGGTTGAGATCGAGCGGAGGAGACGGGACCGCGACCGGAAACTATCTTGTCACCATCGGCGACGCTCTCAGAACTTTTCCAAGGCCGCGAACAAAATCCGCGAGGCGTTGGCTGCTGATGAGGCCGCTGCAGGCTCGGGGATTCGGAGCGACTGATCAGCAGGGGCTTCGAGGCTAGTGCGCAAGGCAACGCCTTTTGCGCCCCGCGACGGCGCGCTACCAAAGGTCGGCTTTCAGGCCTTATCCTGATGGCCGCTCTTGGCGCACGACGGTCCAACTGCATGCGGCATCTTGTCATCCTGGGACCACAGAGGCTTTTCTCTGCTTGGGAACGTGGGAGGGTGGCATGGCTAAAGCGCCAAGGAGGCAAACGCTCGAACGCTGGGAGGTGGGCCTGATCAAGGCCATGCTGGCCCGCGGCGGTTACAACGACCAGGAGATACTGGCTCACTTTACGCGGCCGACCCGCACGCTGAATCACCGCCTTATCGGTGAGGTGCGGCAGGAAGCGCGGTATCGAATGGTGCGGGCTGCACCGGAAGTTGACCTCGACGAATTTCTGGCCAACTGGCCGGAAATCGATCCCGAAACGGGGCTTAGTCTTCGTGGAGATGAGCTTCTGATCAAAGCTCGGGAGGCCATGGTCGCAGCCGTCCACCTGTTCAACGGAGCCGGGCTGACTTTCAGAGCCGAACTCTTCATCGTTACCGCCATCATAGCTTGGACCTACCTCCTGCACGCTTGGTTCAAGCGCGAAGGAGTTGACTATCGGCATCGCGACGCGGGCGGTGCGGTCGTCCAGACGCGGCAGGGCGAGGACAAATATTGGGAGCTTGGGCACTGTCTTCGACACGTACGGCGGCCCGTGTCTCCCGGAGCTGTTCTGAACCTAGAGTTTCTTTTGGAACTCCGTCACGAAATCGAGCATCGCTCGACAAATCGTATCGATGATCAGGTTAGCGCCAAGCTCCAAGCCTGCTGTCTTAACTTCAACGACGCTATCAAGAGCTGGTTCGGAAATCGGTACGGCCTTGAGCATCGTTTGCCGATTGCACTTCAGTTCGTCACCTTCAGCGCTGACCAGCGACTGGCCTTAAAGCGGGCATCCGCGCTGCCGCCGCACATCGCCACTATGATGGACGCCTTTCATGAGCGACTTGATGCGGGTCAACAGGCCGATCCTGCCTTTGCATACCGAGTCGCGTTCGTTCCCAAGGTCGGAGCTCGGGCGTCGAGCGCAGACCTCGCGGTAGAGTTTGTTCGCGCGGAAACCGCAGAAGCCCAAGAGATAAATCGGGTCCTGCTTAAGGAGGTCAACCGGCGCCGATACACGCCCACCGAAATCTGGCAACGGATGCAGGTGGAAGGATTTCCGAGGTTCAACCGCACCCACCACACAGAGCTATGGCAGCAGCTCGACGCAAAAGACCCTGCCAAGGGCTTCGGACAGGCCGGTGACTACCGGAACACTTGGGTTTGGTTCGATAGTTGGCTTGATCGAGTTCGCGCACATTGTCAGGAGCATGCAGACCGGTACCGCTAGCGGCGCCGCTAGCGCCGGAGGTCAGCTTTCCGGCGACATCCCAATGTCTGCTGCTGGCGCTTCTCAGACTTCGACACCAAGCAGCGCCTGATATACATGTAGACCTGAACGTCCGCAGTCTGAAATGGTGAGTATCAGATCTCCTTTGAGAGTGAGCGCAGGGCGTCTAGCGCGTCGCGTCGGAGCAGGATCAGACCAAGTCCTGCAAAGGCGGCTCCGGCCAGTCCGACCCCCCGCCAGCCGGCGAGGAAAAGCGCGACGTGGACCAGGGACGCGGCGACGGCCACGACCGCTAAGAGCATCATCCCGACGGGGATCCTCAGACCTACTCTGTGCGCCCCGCGCATGAGGACTAGCAGGCCCGCCATCGCGCCGGTGACGTGGACCAGTCTCCAGACGAAGAGGGCTTCCGCGTCCTGAGCTAAACCCCAAGCGAGGGCGCCAATGCCCGTCATCGACAGGCCGAGCGCGAGAGCGATGACAGGTCCGAAGGCCCTTTCGATCCAGACCCACCCGGCGAGTCCCGCTGCCGCTGAAAGGATCAGGATCGGGCCGGGCGTTGCCGCCGCCATGACTCCTGCGTTAAGGCCGGCGGGGATCGCCGGCACAGCGGCGAGCGACCCAAGCGCCCAGCCGAGGCTGGCCAAGGGGATGACGAGACGCCGCCTGCACAGGCTGGCGGTCATGCCCCGATCAGGCGGCGCGGTGGTAGAGGATGGCGCTGTCGGTCCCGTCTCCCTGGCCGAACGCCAGTTCGAGGTTGAGGTGCGCGATCGCCTCGAGATATCGCGCTGACTTGAGCGGTCCGGCGTTGACCGGAGCCAGCCCGATTTCCGAAACGAAAGCCATCGCCGCCCGTGCGGCCTCGGCTTCGTCGGAGGCGACGAAGACGCTGAGCCTGTGACCCTCGCGGTCCAGACGATCCGGGCGAATGACGTCGGCAAAGATGGTGTTGAAGGCCTTGACTACCGACGATCGAGGCAACAGAGCCTGGATCTGCTCGGCGCCGGAACAGCCCTCACCGATCGGGAAGGGCGACCAATCCGCATTCACTGCATTGGTGGTGTCGACGACGATCTTGCCAGCCAGGGCTCCCGCCAGCGGCGGCAGGACCTCGCCCACGACGAGCCAGGGAATGGCCAGCACGACGAGATCGGCGCCGTCGATCGCGGCTTGAAAGCCCATCCGGGGGAATGCCGTGGGCGCAGCGGCCTGCGGGTTTCGGACGCCGAAAGTGCTGTCGTGGCCAGCGGCCTTGGCGAGTTCGGCGATGGCTTCGGCGATCTGTCCGCCGCCGATGAATGCGAGTTTCATGAGAGTGATCCATGTTGAGCAAGGCGTAGCGACACCTGAGCGCGACTAGCCTTCCGTGAAATCGAGGATGACCTTGCCGCCGCGCTCCGCGTGGATGACGGCGTCGACGATGGCCGACGGCGGGTAGACGCCGCTGATCGGTGTGTGCAGGGCGCCGCTGACGACCAGTGGCAGAGCCTCCCGGACGGCGGCGGGGCTCGCCGCGGCCGAGTCGGGATTGCCGAGGAAGAAGCCATGCACGGTCACCTGATTGAAGATGGGGGCGAAGGCCGGGATCGACATCGTCGGACTGCCGAGCACCGAATAGGCGACGACCGCGGCGCCGGCCGAGACGATGTCGGCGATGAGGCCGATCGCTTCGCCGCCAATGGCGTCGATGCCCAGGCCGATGCGACCGCCTTCGACCGCCGTTTCCACGTCTGCTTTGACGCCTTCGCCGGCGAGGAGAACGACGTCGCCGCCGGCGGCTTTCAGCTCTGCGACGAGCTCAGGCCGGCGGACGATGTTGATCGTCTTGAGGCCGCGCGCTTTGGCGATGGCGATCACCGCGCGTCCGACCCCCGAATTGGCCGCGTTCTGCACGATCCAGTCGCCCGGTTCGAGCGTCGCATACTCGCTGAGCAGAAGGGCCGCGGTCGGGGGATTGATGCCCAGCATGGAGAGCTGGTGAAGGTCCGCATCCGGGAGGGCGAACAGCCCCTGTGCCGGGATGGTCATCCTCTCGCGCCAGAGCCAGGTGAAGATCGGCAGCAGGACCCGGTCTCCGATGGTGAGGTGATCCACCCCGGCGCCCAGCGCCGCAATACGACCTACGCCCTCGTTGCCGACCGGACCCGGGGCCGTCGGCAGCACGGGGAAGCCCCCGCGGATGACGTAGAGGTCGTGGGGGTTGAGAGGAGAGGCCTCGAGCTCGACCAACACTTCTTGCGGCCCCGGAGGCGGCGGCTCCGGCATGTCGGAAAATCGCACCACGTCCCTGGGCTCGCCGAAGGCGGTGATCTGGATCGCTTTCATAAACAAGGTTCCCTGGCGGCCGGGCCGCACAAATTAATTAATGGAGCTAAGACTCCATAATTGAGGGTCTCGGCCTTTTCGCAACGGCCGTCAATGTAATTTGGAGTTATCCCTCCAATATGATAATCGGGCCGGAGGAGACTGTGCGATGCCCATAGAGAGCTTGAGCCAACCCGCGCGCGGTCGTGGCCGCCCCCGTCAGTTCGATCGGGCTGCCGCGCTCGACCGCGCGATGCGCGTCTTCTGGGATCGCGGTTACGAGGGCGCGACCTTCGATGAGCTGGTGGCGACAATGGCGATCAGCCCGTCCAGCTTCTACAACGCATTCGGCTCGAAAGAGGCGCTCTACCGGGAAGCGGTCGGGGCCTACCTCACGGGCCCCGGAGGATTTTTCGTCTCGGCCCTGAACGGCGACGGCACGACCCGGGACGCGTTCGAGCGGCTCATGACGGCGACCGCCGTCGCCTATACGGACGAGACAGGTCCCGCAGGCTGCATGATCTCTCTGGCCGGGTTGCACGATGCTCCGGACCGCGCAGACATCCGGGATTTCATGCGATCCGTGCGGACGCGTTCGCGGGAGCTGATGCAAGAGCGCCTCGCTGAGGGGGTTCGGGCCGGGGACATGGCGGCGGACACCGACACCGCCCAGATCGCCGACTATTTCGAGACGGTGTTCCGGGGCATGGCGGTCAGGGCGCGTGACGGCGCAGAGCGTCAAACTCTCGAAGGAACCGGACGAATGGCGCTGGCCGGCGTTTGGCCGTGAGGGGTTGGAACCCAGCCCATACTTCGCTCTTGGCGCCTCTCAGCCGCTCGGTCGCCGCGGGCCGGCGCCACCAACCTGCTGCCGTACGAAGTCCAGGAACGCCTTGAACGCCGCGGTCGGGTTGCGACGGCTCGGATAGTAGAGACACAGCGGCGACAGGGTGGGTGTCCAGTCCTCAAGCACCCGAACCAGGCGGCCGGCGTCGAGGTCGTCCTGAACGTCGGACTCCATCGCCAGGGTCAGGCCGACCGAGGCGAGGACCGCGGTGCGGGCGAGACCCGCCTCATCGAGGGTCAGGTCCCCCTCGACATCGATATGAACCGATTGTCCGTCCTTCTGGAACGGCCAACGTAGGATCGCGCCATTGGGAAGGCGGACGCGCAGACAGGAGTGCTGGGCGAGATCCTGGGGAATCAGCGGGGTTCCGCGCGCCTTCAGATAGGTCGGCGAGCCGACCACGACATTGCGCCTCGCCAGCCCTAGCGGAAGGGCGATCATGTCGACCGGAACAAGGTCGACGCTGCGGACGCCGAAGTCGAACCCGCCCGCGACAATGTCCACCATCCGGCCCTCCGTGACGACATCGATGTGAACTTGGGGGTGTTCGCGCACGAACGGCAGGACAAGCGAGGAGAAGATCTCCCGCGCCGCCGTCGGAAAGGCGTTGATACGCAGGGTGCCCCAAGGCGAGCTTTGTCGGGACCGCACGACGTCCATCGCCTCATGGATTTCGCGCATGGCGGGCGCGACCTGGGCGACGAACTGCTGACCCGCCTCGGTAAGGGCGACGCTGCGGGTCGTCCGGTTGAACAGTCGCACGCCGAGTGTGCGCTCCAGCTTGCCGACCGCATTGCTGAGCGCGGTGGTCGAAACACCCAATTCGATCGCGGCGGTGCGGAACTTGCCGTAGCGGGCGACCACCAGGACGGCGTCCAGTTCGGTCAAACTGCTCTTCATAATTGTCCCGATTTTCGTGACGGCTCGTTCCGATTTGTCCCGATTATCACGCGAACTGTCCACCTCTACCCTGGATCATCGAAGGCCGGGCCATTCGGCTGCGACCAAGCAACAGGACAGAACGATGCCGCTTGAGCTTCCTTCCCCCATCGCCGCCTATGTCGAGGCGAATGCCCGGCTCGACCTCGACGGCATGATGAAGACCTTCGCCGCCGACGCGGTCTTGCTGGACAACGGCAAACGCTTCGAAGGTCCTGCCGAGATCCGCGCCCTGCTCCAGGAGATGGTCGTCGATCTCGAGGCGATCTTCACTCCCAACACTCGCCGCCACGAGGACGATGTTGTGGTGTTCGAAGGTCTGGCCAATGGCGACTTTCCGGGCAGCCCGATCCGCTTCACCTATCGCGTCGAACTTGAGAACGACGCGATCAAGACCATGGATATTTCGGCATGAGCGTCTTGGCCAATCCCAACGAGTTCGCGGGCAAGCGTGTCCTCATCAGCGGCGGCACCAAGGGTCTGGGCCGCGCCACCGTCGAGCGGTTTCTGGCTGGCGGCGCCCGCGTCATCACCTCGGCGCGCTCCAATCCTGAGCCCATCGACGGCGTCGAGTTCGTCAAGGCGGACCTGACGACCGCCGAGGGTGGCGAGGCTTTCGCCCGGGCAGCCCTCGAGCGGCTGGGCGGCGTCGACATCCTCGCCCATGTGATGGGCGGGTCCGCCACGCCCGGCGGCGGCTTCGTGGCCCTGACGGACGAGCACTGGCTGTCCGAACTGAACCTGAACCTTCTGGCGGCCGTTCGCCTGGACCGTCTGCTGATCCCCCAGATGATCGAACGAAGCTCGGGCGCGGTGGTGCACGTCACCTCCATCCAGTCGGTCCTGCCCCTGCCGGAAGCGACCACAGCCTACGCCGCCGCTAAGGCCGCGCTCAGGACCTACAGCAAGTCCATCTCAAGGGAACTTGGCCCGAAAGGCGTGCGGGTCAATGTCGTCTCACCCGGCTGGATCATGACCGAGGCGTCCGTGAAGCTGCTCAAGCGGCTGCAGGCCGCGAATGGCGGGACGATCGATGAGGCGCGGCAGGTCGTCCTTGACAGCCTGGGCGGCATCCCGATCGGACGCCCGGCAGACCCTCATGAGGTCGCCGACCTCATCGCCTACCTGGCCTCGGACCGAGCCGCCGCGATCCATGGGGCCGAGTTCGTGATCGACGGCGGAACTGTGCCGACCGTTTGATAGGGGGCCATGGCGACGCTTTCTCAGTCGAGCGGCGTGGCCAGGTGTAAAACCCATCCCCAAGCTTATGACGTTCCCTTGCCGAGCGAGTCCGAATGTCCGCTGTTGGCGCTAGCCTGACCTTTGAACTTCCATCGCGAGACGCAAAATCCCGCGATGGGAAACGCTCGGTTAGCTCAGCTTCACCGGTCGGCTCCGTCTGAGGCGGACGTTTGGTTGCGGCGGGCTTTTGATGAGCCCTCAACCGAGGCTTTACGGCGTGCCTTGAGCCACGCTTCAACTTCATCGAGGTCCCAAACCACACAACGTGGCGTCAGGCTGAAGCGGCGAGGAACTGCCCCTTGCACTCCATGTTGTAAATGGTGGTGTCAGCTAGCGGTACGATACGCCGGAGCTCCGCGCGGCGGATGAGTCTGGGTGGGTTTGCTTGGATTTGTTTGCGGAAATCTTCAGTCACTGGAGCACTCCATCGTTCGCCCAAAAGCGGGCGGATGGAGTTTGCCGGTGACGGTTTAATCGGCAGGCTTCGCAAGCGCGAAAGCTGACTTGATTCGTTAGCGAGAGAGCGGCCTTCCTTTCAAGAGAAGGCGAAAGTCGGCAGTGCCCACAGAAAGGTGATCGTTGATTTTCCTCAATGAAATCAGTAGGGCGTCTCGAGTGGCGGTGTGTCAGGCAGTGTCATGCGGGCATGGCGGATTTTCTCGAGCTACATCAACGGCTTGCTCCCGCTCGAATAATCGAGTGGGAATGAGGGCCGCGGGCGTGTGAGTTCCACCTTGGGGCGAGGGATTCGTTAATGTCAGGCGATATTAGCGATCAAGCTCGAACAGGGCGATCGTCAGACGTACGGTGGCAGGTCTACGGTATGATCACGACATGGTTCATCGACGTTGGGCCGGGCAGGACGATTAAGCCCTGCACCCAGTATCCGGTCGCGCTGGTCGCAGGGAATGTTGCCCTTTGTCAGGTTGGCGAAAGGGCTGCTCGCCCGAAGGACTGACCTCACCGTGCACTGGATTGAGATCACCGGCCTCGATCTCATCGGCCTCTTGCTCCCATTCGTCAGCCATTTGGATCAGAACAGCATT
>Ga0247812_10000600_pt1 | contig 21715 bp, 19 predicted proteins | sample UWRJL149409B1_FD_178011 | JGI IMG/M metagenome (GOLD analysis project Ga0247812, IMG submission 178011) | Plant litter microbial communities from Arlington Agricultural Research Station in Wisconsin, United States - UWRJ-L149-409B-1 | ecosystem: Environmental > Terrestrial > Plant litter >...
TATGCCTTTTCAGGCTATTGGCGAGGTGCAATATGTTAGGGGCTCTGCCGCGTTACAATTTGGCGATCAGTTTGGCGGAATGGTAAACTTTAAAATAAAAGACCCGGATACTACCAAAGCTTTCGGGCTGGAGAGCGAGCAATCGGTAGGGTCTAACCGTTTCTTTAACTCCTACAATGCCATTAGCGGCAAGGTTGGCAAAATTAGCTATTACGCTTATTTTGACACCCGCAGCGGCGATGGCTGGCGGCCGGATGCTGCTTTTAACTATCATGCATATTATGCCAACATCAAATATCAGTTTAACAGCAAGGGGAGTTTATCGTTCCAGTTCTCAAGATCTGATTATGTGCAGCAAATTGCCGGCGGTTTAACCGATGCGCAGTACGCGGCAACCAGCAGGCAATCTAACCGTTTCCGTAATTTTTTCAACCCGGTTATTAATATCCCGGCGCTGTTATTTAACTACAACTTCAGCGAGAATACCAAGCTGGATATTACCACCCACTTCTTAACGGGCCAGCGCAACAGCGTGCAGTTCATTGCGCCATCCAGCGTGAACGATACCCTTAACACCACGCTTAAAACCTTTAACCCAAGGCAGGTTGACCGCGATTATTACACCAGCTTTACTACCGAAGCGCACCTGTTGCATAATTACACTTTGGGTGGCATGAGCAGCACCTTTACCGGTGGCCTAAGATTTTCTAACAGCCTTACCAAACGTATGCAAAAAGGTGTGGGCACAACCGCTACTGATTTTGACCTGACCCTGGTAAAAGATTATGGCATAGATATACACGCGGAAACCCGCAACTACGCAGCATTCTTTGAGAACCTTTTTCGTGTTACAGATAAGTTATCCTTTACGCCGGGCGCGAGGATGGAGTTTATCAAATCGTCATTAACAGGCGTGGTGAACAACCGTTCTACTGATGTAAACTACCAGAAACAACGTAACTACCCGTTGTTTGGTGCAGGCCTGCAATACCAGGTGAGCAACGGCAGCCAGTTATATGGTAACATTTCGCAGGCTTACCGCCCGTACATTTATGCAGCTGTTACCCCTGCCGATCAGCTTACTTTGGTAGACCCTAATATGAAGGATAGCAAAGGTTATGATATTGATTTTGGATACCGTGGCCGCATTAAATCAATCTTCAGCTTTGATGTGAATGCCTTTTACGTATTCTATGGCGACAGGGCCGGTACTTTAACCGTTAAGGATGCTGCTAACGCAAACCACCTGTACCTAACCAATATTGGCGACGCCGTTGCAAAAGGTATCGAAGCTTATACCGAGGTATCGTTACTGCGCTCTTTCGACCCTACTGCCGGCAGCGATATCAGGCTGTTTAATACCCTGGCTTACACACATGGCAGGTATAAAAAAGGCTCAATCAATGTATCTGGTGTAAACAACAGCCTGGCAGGCAACCAAATTGAAGGTACCCCAACCTGGACAAACCGCACCGGCCTTACCTATTTAACCGGCGCAATTACCAGCACCGTAACCTTTAGCTATGTAGGCAAAAACTTTAGCGACGCCAACAACACCGCGTTTAACGTAACTGGTGCAAGCGGCATTGTGCCTGCTTATCATTTGGTAGATTGGGCGTTTAACTACCGTTTCCTGAAAAACTACCATGTAAACTTCAACATCAACAACGTATTGAACGAGAAGTACTTTACCCGCCGTATTAACATGTACCCCGGCCCCGGTATTTTACCGGGCGACGGTATTACGTTTAATATTGGCTTAGGGATAAAGATCTAAGCAACTATATAATAAATCGCAAAACCAGAAAAGGCCTGTAAATAAATCTACAGGCCTTTTCCTTTCTCTCTCTTTTAGGGAGCTAAATATGTTTCTTCACAATCGCTATTAAATCATCCAGCTCAAAAGGTTTTTTTAAATAGCCGTCGGCCAGGCCAGCTTCTGCTATTTCTTTTATGTTGCTCACTGCCGATACCATTATCACCGGGATGTGGCTGGTTGCAGGGTTGCTTTTCAGTTCTTTACTTATCTGCTGGCCGTTAGCATCGCTTTTCCACTCGGTAAGCCAGTTATCAAGCAGTATCAGGTCGGGCTTGTGCACATCCAGCGACTTTAAAATTCTTGAGTGTTCTGATGAGATCACCTCATAGCCTGCATCTTCCAGGGCATAGGTAACCGTGTCCCTTATATCTTTATCATCCTCAATAACTAATACTTTACCGGCCATAATTTTATGCAATAGTTTCTCTTATTTTAATGCTTAATACCTCAGCGCTAATTTTTTTGATTTATAATCATACAATTAACAATAAAGCAAACCGTTTGTTTAGCCTGCAAGGGCTTAAAAGCAATAAAAAATGCCTTATATTAAACGGGTGAGGATCTTTACATCCGCAGGCTCTTCCAGCAGGGCAGGTGCTATATGTACAAAATATTTATAATGCGGCGTTTCCATGTGTGCCGCCAGGGTATCCTCATCTGTCCATTCCTCTTCTATTACATAGCGGGTGGGTTCATCTTTATACTGGTACAATTCATAAGACAAGCACCCCTGTTCTTTTACCGATGCATCAACCAGTTTCTTCAGTTCGGTATCAAACGCTCCTTCTGCATCCTTTTTGCAATACATGGTAGAAAGCAAACTAACACTCATAATTCATGATATTTTATTATAGATAAACCAGCAGCAAAGCAGGATTGTTTATATGTGGATTGTAAATTTTGTTATACAAAAGCGTATTAGTGCTTATATTTAGTGCGGGCGAGATATCGATCCGTCAGTGGTAGTTACTTTCCTTTGACAGCAAAAAAAACAACCATGGGTTTGTCAAACTCAGTTTATTTATCTGAACTCGAATTAAACGAATTTATTGAATTGACAGAATTGAATTTCTTGCTTTCTTCCCTTCTTCGCAGTTCCGCTTCGGGTGAGGGCGGGCAGAACATGGTGGCCTCGTGCGGCTGCAGGGCATAGGGATATTTTGCAGAAGCGTAGGACACGTGCGTGCGAAGCAATGGAGCAAACTTTCCCAGCCCGTGGTTCTGCACGCGCTGCAGGGCAACGGCCTTGTGCGTAAAGAAGCCTCACTGCGAAAAGCATTTTTGTTACTTTTGATGCATCAAAAGTAATGGGCCTTTACGGCCAAGAGCAGACCAACGCTGATTAAATCATCTAAACACCATCAATCTGCATATTTGCACATCCGCATATCTGCACATCTAAACAGCCCCATCAAGATTAAAACAATTACGGCACCGCGGCTCGTAACTCTCCTTTTCACCCAGCAAAATCTTACTATCATCAGGCACTAAACGATAAGAATTTAATGCAGGGCTTCCGCATTTTACACATACCGCGTGTAGCTTGGTTACAGACTCGGCCATCGCCATTATCTCTGGCATGCAGCCGAAGGGGCGGCCTTTAAAATCCATATCCAAACCGGCCACAATTACCCTTATGCCGCTGTTGGCTAAAGTGCTTATTACGTAAGGCAGGCCGTCATCAAAAAACTGGGCCTCATCAATACCTACCACCTGTATATGGCTGGCGAGCGGTAAAATAGATGATGCATTATCCACCGCTTTTGACGGGATCGAATTAAGGTTGTGCGATACCAGGGCGCTTTTATCATAGCGCGTATCGGCCACCGGACTAAAGATCTCCACGTTCACTTTTGCAATGCGCGCGCGGTTAACCCGCCTTATCAATTCTTCGGTTTTTCCCGAAAACATCGATCCGCAGATCACCTCTATACTCCCGCCAACTTCATTACGCCTTTTAAAAACTTCCTCTGTGTACAAACCTCAAAACTTTTGTGAGGGGCTAATATCAGAATTTTATACTATTTTTGATAAGCAATTTTCCTAACATAAAACCCATGAAGCAACAGGAAGTATTTAAGAAGATAGGCGGAATAATACAGGAAATAAACGATCAATACGAGTATCTGCAAGGCACCCCGGAACATTTAAACGACCTTGAGCTGGAACTTTTTGTAGCTAACACGCACTTTTTAAAAGACCATGCTGAGATACTTAGGAAACTAAATGCCATAAAAAGCGAACCCTTACAACTCCCCAAACACGAGGAGCCAAAGCCCGAGCCGATAAAGCCTGCGCCACCCAAGCCTGAAGAACCAAAAACAACTATCAGCAACGAACCTAAATGGTTTGAGCCTGTAGTACAGCCCCTTAAACCGGCAGCAGAGCGTGCCTCATTTAAACCCGAGCCGCCCAAACCTGCTGTAAATAATAATATACAATTTGAATTTACCCGGCCACAGGATGAGCCTGCCCCGCAGATAAACCTAAAGCCGGATACCGAAACGGATAATTTTTCTTTTGAGCGCGAAGAACCGGAAGTTATTCGCCATGAACTGATCCTGGATGAGGCCGATAGCTACGAAGAAGAGGAAAAAGAAAACCTGCCGCAAACAGAACAGCCATTAATGCCTGTTGCTGTGATAGAGCCGAAGCCGGATATTGAACCCTATACCGAGCCGGAAATAAAGCCGGAACCAACGCCGGAAATTGCGCCCGAACCGGCGGTTGAACCGGAGATACTTCCCGAACCGGAGCCGGTAACAGTACCAGAGCCCGTTATAGAAATACCAAAGCCTGCCGCTGAAAGCCCCAAAGTACAAATTGAAAGCATGGAGGCTATACAGGTAGAAAGCCTGAAAGCTGTGACCGAAAAACCAGCTGCCATACCCGATGAACCGCTTACGCTTAATCAGCGATTATCGGCACAGCTTAAAGAAAAGGAAAAAGCACCCGCACTCAATGCAGAGGTAATAGAGCCATTGGCTGATATTAAAAAGGCCATCAACCTGAATGATAAACTGCTTTTTGTGAAGGACCTGTTCAATGGCTATAACCTGGCGTATACCGAGGCCATTGAGATTGTGAACCGTTTCAGCAACTTTGAAGAAGCCGACCGCTTTTTACGCAACAACTACGTAACCAAAAATAACTGGGAAGCTAAAAAGAGCACATCAGATAAATTCTACGCGCTGCTTAAACGCCGTTATGCGTAGATAATTCCCATTCTGTTACTATCCAGCTTAAGCAGGATAAACAGCAGGATGGTAAAGCTCAGCAGGGATGACCCACCATAGCTAACAAAGGGCAGCGGTATGCCAATTACCGGCATTACCCCAATGGCCATAGCAATATTAATAAGCACATGGAAGAAGATGATAGAGGCCACGCCGTACCCGTATATACGAGAAAATGGCGCACGCTGCCGCTCAGCTATCAGTATAATGCGCAGCAGCAGAAACAGGTATAAACCCAGCACCACTACCGAGCCTGCAAAGCCCCACTCCTCGCCTATGGTACAAAATATAAAGTCGGTGCTTTGCTCTGGCACAAATGCGTATTTGGTTTGTGTGCCCTGCAAATACCCCTTGCCCCATACCCTGCCCGATCCTATGGCAATTTTACTTTGGTTTTGATTATAGCCTACGCCCTTATTATCCTTAGTAAGGCCAAGCACTACATCAATACGTTTACGCTGATGTGGTTTAAGGCCATTTTCGTATAATGGTTTTACCACAAATACAAAGGCTATGCTCACAGCGGCGCCTATAATTATTTTAAAGGCAAGCGCCCTATTACGTTTTACGGCCACTACTATCAGCGTGGTTATAACTACTATTGCGGTAACCACATACCATTGATCGAACATCAGCGAGGAGATGAACAGGGTAATGAGCAGCCCCGTAACAACCAAAAAGTATGGCGATAAACCCTCGCGGTACAATACAAATATAAGCGAGCAAAATACCAGCGTAGAGCCATCATCCGGCTGCAGCTTTATAAGGATCATGGGCAGCAGGATAATGCCCCCGGCTATCAGGAAAGATACCGGGTCGGTTACTTTTACGTTGGTGGCACTGAGGTAGCGTGCCAGCAGCAAACACGTGGCAAACTTGGCAAACTCCGAGGGCTGCAGCCTGAAACCACCGCCCATATCTATCCAGGCCTGGTTACCGCCTACGTTATGGCCTACCACCAGCACAAGCAGCAGCAGCAATATAGTTACCACATAAAAAGCCGGGGCCAGCGCCGAGAGCAACCTGCTCTCTAATAACAGGATAACAACACCCAGCACCAGGGCCACTACAATAAAAATGAACTGCTTACCGTAGCGGGTATCAGTATCAATAATACTGGGGTTATTTTCATCATAAACCGCGGCATGGATATTTACCCAGCCAATAACACAAAGGCACAGGAAGAGGAACACCGTTAGCCAGTCTACATTAAAAAAGAAGCTGCGTTGCTGTTGGTTACTCATCGTCTTTCCGTTTTGGCAGCATGGCAGTAGCCTTTTGAGCCGGTTGTTGTTTTTTATCAGGCAGGGTTGACGCCGTTTTCAATTTAGATTTTGCTGCAGAATCTGCCTGTGCTTTCTTCAGGCTGTCTAACTGCAGTTTCTTTTTTTCGGATGGTTTTAAGATAATTGGCGGCAGCAGGTTTGCATCCATATAATACTGCGGGAAAATACCCGATGGCCGCTTGGAGATGCTCCCCCTTAAATACTGCTCTATAATAAAACTGGCTATCGGTGCCGCCCAAGTACCACCCTGCCCGGCATTTTCTACAACAACGGCAATGGCAATCTTAGGATTATCGCGCGGTGCAAACGCTACAAATACCGAGTTATCCTGCCCTTTAACCTGGGCCGTACCTGTTTTACCGCACATTACAATACCCGGTATTTTAGACGCAACGCCGGTACCAAAATCAACCACGCTTTGCATGCCGTTGATAACAGGGTTAAAGTACTGCGAATCTACCCCTACATAATTGCGCACGGTATATTCGTGTTTTATTACCTGTTTATCGCCAATGGCTTTTATCAGGTGGGGTTTGTAGTAAAAGCCGCGGTTGGCAATAGTAGCCTCAATATTGGCTAACTGCAAGGGCGTGGCCAAAAGCTCACCCTGCCCTATCCCCAAAGAGATCACCGTGCTTGATCGCCAGCCGCCTTTGCGGTACACTTTATCATAATAAGAGGCCTTTGGCAAATTGCCTTTACCCTCAACCGGGATATCCACACCAAGGCGGGTACCCAAACCAAACTTAGCCACATTATTGCGCCAGTAGTTAAAAGAGGTATCGGTTTTACGGGCACCGTTGCGGTTTATCAGCTTCTCAAACACCATATCAAAGTACCCGTTGCAGGAGTGCGCTACCGCGTCTGACAAGGTAACCGCGCCGTGTACTTCATGGTGGAAACATGGGATTCGCCTGTTACCTGCCTGGTAGTAACCGCGGCATATATATACGGTTTGCGGCGTAATAACACCCTCCTGCATGGCAATAAGCGCACTGAGGGGTTTAAATGACGAACCAGGCGGATAGTATGCCTGTACAGGTCTTGTGAAAAATGGTTTGTATGGATCTTTGTATAACGCAGCAGCATTATTACCGCGCTGTTTCCCTACCAAAAGGTTTGGGTCATAAGTAGGGCTGCTCACAAAAGCCAGTATCTCGCCGCTTGATGGCTCAATGGCTACAATACTGCCTACTTTGTTCTTCATCAAAGCTTCGCCCAGTTTCTGTATGGTCATATCCAGCGAGGATACAAGGCGCTCGCCGGCTACTGCGGCAGTATCAAACGCACCATTGGCGTAAGCACCCTTGTTTACGTTGCGCGAATCTACCATGGTATTCCGCACACCGCGCTGCCCGCGAAGGGTGGCTTCATAAGATCTTTCTACTCCTGTTATACCTACATAATCCCCGGGGGCATAATAACCGCCGGAGCGTTTGATCATGGCATCGGTTGCCTCGCCTATGTAACCCAAAAATTGCGCTGCCGCCGAATCGGGGTAGGTACGAATAGGCCTTTGCTGCGGGAAGAAACCTGGAAACTCCGAAGAACGTTCCTGGAAGGATGCATATAATTGCGGCGAAAGCTGTTTCTCAAAAACAGATGCCAGGTATGGCGAATACTTGCGGGCTTTTACAATCCGCTTGTCGTAACCCTCCCTGTCGATACCCAGCAGTTTGCAAAACTCAACGGTATCAAATGGGGTAACCTGTTTAGGGATCACCATAATATCATAGATAGATTCGCTTTGCACCATTATTTTGCCGGTGCGGTCCAGGATAGGCCCGCGTGCGGGGTATTGCACTATCTTGCGGATAACGTTCTGGCTGGCGTACAGGGCATAGCGGTCATCAACCACCTGGATGTAAAAAAGGCGACCAAGCAATATCAATATGAAGGCTATGAAAATACCGGCAACAATATAGCGTCGTTCAAAAAAACTGTTCATTTACGCTCTTTTCTTCTAAAAAATAACAGGCCCGAGATCAGCATTAAAAATACGGTAAATATTGAACTCAATAAAAAGCGGCTTAGTGTGTACTGGATCTCGTCGACACGAAAAACTTCGAGATTGAACAGAAAGAAGTGATGAAATAAGGTGAGAATTAACGCGTAAGTAAAAAACCACCTAAAGCCCATAATACTGAGGGTTGGTTCCGGCTCGTTATCAAAGCCATCCTTTTGTACGGTGATACTGATGAACAGTACCCGCACCAGCGCCAGCAGCGTACAAGCCGCGGCATGCAGGCCGGGTGTATCGTAAAACATATCAATAGTTAACCCCAGCAGAAACGACAGGACGAACAGCACTACATTCGGCGTTTCAAACGGCAGCAGCAGGATGAACAGGATATACAGGTATGGGTTGGCCAGATCATACAGCGCAATATTCTTCAGCAGGAAAACCTGCAGAAACACCAGCATAATAAAACGGACCAGGTTGATCAGGATTATTCTACTCATCTTTTTTCTCCTGGGCCTCCAGTCCCGTCTGCTCGGTGGCAAACTTGTTATTGATCACGTAAACGTACTCCAGCTTGCTGAAATCAACCGCCAGCGCAACTTCCATATTCAGGAAAAAGCCAGCACCTTTGGCATTCAGCTTACTTACCCTCCCCAACGGGATGCCCGCCGGGAAAAGCGACAGCTGCGAAGTAACCACCCACTCGCCAACGCGCGGCTGTGCAGAATTGGTAATATCTACCAGTAAACCTTTATGCGGATCGAGATCGTCGCCCCACTCCAGGTAACCTATTTCTTTATTTTTGGCCAGCATAGCGCTAAAGCGCGAATCTTTATGCAGCAACGATTGTACAATGGATAAATGCTCGCCCACGTAAACTACCTTCCCAACCACACCTGCGCCGGTAATAACCCCCATACCTTTGGCAACACCATCTTTACTCCCCTTGGTAATAGTTAAATAGTTGTTGCGCTTGTTAACCGAGTTATTAATCACCTTGGCATCAATGTATTCGTACTGCTGCTTGTAAACGGTATCGTTCACCACGTGTTTGGCAACCGAATCTACATACTTGGATGATTTCAGTTGGTTGCGTAAAGCGGCATTCTCGCGCACCAACGCATCGTTCACATTACGCAGGTTCATATAACCTTTCACCTCATCGGCACGCGCATAAAAGTTACTGGTAACCTTATTGGTGCTGTTGATGAAGGTAGCCTTCTGAAAAGAGTTATACTTAATATAGATGATAAGCGAACTTACCTCGAAAATGAGGAACAAAAAGAATGCGTTGTACTTAGTGATAAATATCAGGAGGTTACGCATCTACTCAAAAATTGGGGATTAGATTCAAGAGACAAGAACCAAGATGCAAGATAGAAAACTTTGCTCCTTCTTGATTCTTGACTCTTATGTCTTGGTTCTCAAAAACTATTGCATTAAAAACTTAAAATTACCAATATTTTTAAGGGCGGTACCGGTTCCGCGTACTACGGCGCGCAGCGGGTCTTCGGCTACGTGCACGGGTAGTTTGGTTTTGGCTGCCACACGTTTGTCCAGCCCGCGCAGTAACGCACCGCCGCCTGTTAGGTAAATACCGGTTTGGTAAATATCCGCAGAAAGCTCCGGCGGGGTTATCTCTAATGCTTTTAATATCGCTTCCTCTATTTTAGAAATAGATTTATCCAGGCAATGCGCAATTTCTGTATAAGATACAGTGATCTGTTTTGGCACACCTGTCATCAGGTCGCGGCCTTGTACGGCGAAATCTGCAGGTGGTTCTGAAAGCTCCGGAAGGGCGGCACCTACTTCAATCTTTATCTTTTCGGCAGTACGGTCACCAATCATAATATTATGCTGGCGGCGAATGTACTGTACAATATCAGAATCGAAGTTATCTCCCGCTACGCGGATAGACTGATCGCACACGATACCAGAAAGGGCAATAACGGCAATCTCGGTAGTACCACCACCAATATCAATGATCATGTTACCCATAGGCTCCTCAACGTCTATACCGATACCTACCGCGGCAGCCATTGGTTCGTAAATAAGGTAAACCTCTTTGGCGCCTGCAATTTCGGCGCTGTCGCGTACCGCACGTTTCTCTACCTCGGTAATACCCGATGGGATACAGATAACCATACGCAACGATGGAAAGAACCATCCTTTACCCTGGTTTATCATTTTAATCATCCCGCGGATCATTAGCTCGGCAGCGTTAAAATCGGCAATTACACCATCTTTAAGCGGGCGAACGGTGCGGATGTTATCATGGGTTTTACCCTCCATCTGCATCGCCTGGCGGCCAATGGCAATTACTTTATTGGTGGTTCGGTCAAAAGCAACTATCGACGGCTCGTCGACAACCACTTTATCGTTATGTATAATGAGGGTATTGGCAGTACCCAGATCGATGGCAATCTCTTGTGTGAAAAAATTAAATAAACCCATTGGCTATATTTTCGATAATGAGGTGCAAAGTTAAGTATTAAACAACATTAATTACACGAAATCACGTGGTTGTTAACCAACTTCGGCAATTAAAAATGAATTAGTTAATAATAACTCCGTTTTTGTAAAATTCGTATTTGCTTGATGTGTTCCGCGGTTAGTAAACTGGTTGTTAGCAATTAAAAATTTCCTTAATCACATCAGAAACCACTTACTATTCACTACTCCCCACCCACTAATTTAGTGTTTAAAGTGCCTTACGCCGGTTGTTACCATAGCGATGCCTTTTTGATTACACATGTTGATAGAATCCTGATCTTTTATCGATCCACCCGGCTGCAACACTGCTGTAATGCCTGCATCGGCCGCTATCTCCACACAATCCGGGAAAGGGAAGAACGCATCAGACGCCATCACGGCGCCATTCAGATCAAAGCCAAAGCTTTCGGCTTTAATAATTGCCTGCTTTAACGAATCCACACGTGAGGTTTGGCCCACACCGCTCGCCATCAGCTGGTTATTTTTAGCAAAAACAATGGTGTTAGATTTGGTATGCTTAACCACTTTATTGGCAAAGTACAGGTCTTTCAGTTCTTCGGCAGTGGCTTGTTTGGTAGTAACAGAGTTCATCTGGGCCGGGCCTTCTACAACCAGGTCTTTATCCTGCTCAATAACACCGTTCAGCAAGGTTTTAAACTGCTTAAGCGGCAGCTCCACCTTCTGGCGAATCAGCACAATGCGGTTCTTTTTGGCTGATAATATTTTAATGGCCTCATCTGTATAAGCAGGCGCAATTAATACCTCGTAAAAGATCTTGTCTATCTCGGTAGCGGTAGCTGCGTCAATCTCTTCGTTAGCAATCAGCACACCGCCAAAGGCAGAAACCGGGTCGCAGGCCAAGGCGTCTATCCAGGCTTCTTTAATAAAAGAGCGACTGGCGATACCGCATGCGTTGGTATGTTTTAAGATAGCAAAAGTTGGCTCGGTAAACTCATCAATCAACGCAACGGCAGCATCAACATCTACCAGGTTGTTGTAAGAAAGTTCTTTACCGTTCAGCTTGGTGAACATGGCATCCAGGTTACCATAGAAGGTACCTTTTTGATGCGGGTTTTCGCCATAACGCAAAACCTGGCTGCTTTGGATGCTTTGCTTAAAAACAGGCATCGGCTCGGTTTGGTCGAAGTATTGGAAAATGTGCGTATCGTAGTTAGACGAGATGTTGAACGCTTTTTGCGCGAACGTACGGCGCTGATCGATAGTGGTAGCACCTTCCTGGCTTTTTAGGATCTCTTCTAAAATACCGTAATCGTTCTTAGATGCTACAATAACTACATCCTTAAAGTTTTTGGCTGCAGCGCGGATCAAAGAAATTCCGCCAATATCTATTTTCTCGATGATATCTTCCTGGCCTGCGCCGGAGTTTACGGTTTCTTCAAATGGGTACAGGTCTACAATTACCAGGTCAATCTCCGGAATTTCGTACTGCGCAAGCTGCTGCTCATCGCTGGCTAAGCCGCGGCGCGATAAAATACCGCCGAACACTTTAGGGTGCAGGGTTTTTACGCGGCCACCCAGAATGGATGGGTACGAGGTAAGGTCCTCAACAGCAATCACATCAACCCCAAGGTCGCGGATAAAAGTTTCGGTACCACCGGTTGAATATATGTTGACACCAAGGCGGTTCAGCTCGTGAATTATCGGCTCGAGGTTGTCTTTGTAATAAACAGAAATAAGGGCATTTTTGATTTGAACAGACTGGCTCATTTGCAGGGCGTTTTTTGAGCCGCAAAGGTAGTAAATTTGTTAATTAGTATTTAGTGATTTGTTATTAGTTTATGAAATAGCTATCAGGTACTTGTAACAACATATTGTTTAATTTAGTACGATGAAAACCTTAACCGATTTAGAAGCATGGAAGAAAGCAAGAGAACTCAGAAACGAAGTTTCTGCTTTAGTTAGATCTTTTCCCCCCGAAGAAAAATACCGGCTTACAGATCAAATCATTCGCGCATCAAGATCGGTAGGCGCAAATATTGCGGAAGGATATGGCCGTTTTCACTATATTGATTCATCAAAGTTTTTCGTGAATGCACGAGGTTCAGCATCAGAAACAATTGAACATCTATACGTTGCACTTGATGAACGCTACATTGATCAAGTTGCTTTTGAAAAGCTAAGAACACTTTGCGAAGATTCTATGAAATTAATTAACGGATACATTAGTTTCCTAAGAAATCAGGCATCCATAAAACCAAAAACTTAATACAATTACCGGCTACAAATACCAATTACTTAATACCAAATTACTAACTCCGCATCTTCTTCAACAGTCCCTCTATAACCTTCGGGAAATGCTGATGCTCTAACTGCTGCCCCTTAAATTTCACCATCTCTAAATTATCGCCCGGCTCTATTTTAAAACGTGATTGGTGGATGATCTCGCCTTCATCAAACTCGGCATTTACAAAATGGATGGTAATGCCCGATTCTTCTTCGCCCGCTGCCAGTATGGCTTTGTGCACATTATCGCCATACATACCTTTGCCGCCGTATTTAGGTAATAAGGCGGGGTGCAGGTTAATTATTTTGTTGGGGAACGCCGCCAGCAGCGATTTTGGCACCAGCCATAAAAAGCCGGCCAGTACTATAATATCTACCTGCAGGTTTTTCAGCAGGTTTATTACATCGTCGGTTTCGTAAAACTCCTGGCGGTTAAATATATGCGATGGGATCTCAAAGTTATCTGCACGCTGCAAAACGTAGGCTTGCGGGTTGTTGGTGAGTATCAAAACCACCTCGGCATCGGCGTTCCGTTTAAAATGCTCCATTATCTTTTGAGCGTTTGAACCCGACCCTGAAGCAAAAATGGCAATTCTCTTTTTCAAAATAGCTGGTAGCTTTAGTTATGCAAATTATAAAAATTTAACTAATTATTGCGTAGTAACCTCTTTTTGCCGTATAAAGGCGTAACGGTAAATGGTACGGGGCTGTGTTGGCGAGTAATAATTTTGTGTATCCCCTGTTTGCACCACCAGCGAAAAATCGCCCAGGTTTTGGATCTGTGCATTCAAAAACGGCTTTAAACTGCCCGCTACGCTATTATCCTGGCAAGTAATATCGGCGTTTAAAACCAGTTTAGTATCCGACAAACTCCAGGTGCCGCGTGCTATAGGCTGCACCTTACAATCGTAATTAGTGTAGGTACACACTTTATCTTTAAAGAATGTAAAAAGTTGCGTGGTATCGCAATCGGTGTTGAGTGTATCGGTACTTATTTGGCTATCGCCTATAAAATGGTAAACCTGCATCGATGCCAGTTGCCATCTGCCTTTGGTTAATAAGTTGGTAATATTATCGTTATTATCTTTTTTGCAGGAATTTACCGCCACACATAAAAGAAGCATCCCCAGCAAATACCAAAAACTATTTTTTATCCTCATTCCGGTTAATTATTGCAAAAATAGAAAATCCCCTTACAAACCTGCGTTTGCCAGTTAATATAACTCCGTTGCCCGCGTATTATTTTAAGAACCAATTTTAATAGATATTACTTATTTAAAAATTCGCCCGCCATTTTTTACGCTTTTTTGGAACAAGACTTTTAACTTGTGCGCATGCTCATCTCCTATCAACAACTCAAAGCCGAATTTAAGCGCATATTGCTTACCCTCAACTTCAGCGATGCCAAAGCGGACGCCTGCGCCGGCATTTTTGCAGATAACAGCCGCGATGGCGTTGCCACGCACGGCCTCAACCGTTTCCCGGTGTTTGTACAGTATGTTAAAGAAGGGTTGATAAACCCCTCTGCCGAACCATCCCTCATAAACGCTTTCGGTGCTATTGAACAATGGGATGGCAACCTTGCCCCCGGTATGCTCAACGCCCGCTTTAGTATGGATAGGGCCATCACTTTGGCCAAAGCCAATGGCATCGGTTGCGTAGCCATTAAAAACACCAACCACTGGATGCGCGGCGGCACCTACGGCTGGCAAGCCGCTCAGGCTGGCTGTATAGGTATTTGCTTTACCAACACTATAGCCAACCTGCCACCCTGGGGCGGCACCCAACCACGACTGGGCAACAACCCATTAATTATAGCCGTGCCCAGGCAAGGCGGCCACATTGTACTGGATATGGCTATTTCGCAATACTCGGTTGGTAAGCTTAACCAATATAAATCGCAAAACAAGCCGCTTCCATTACCCGGTGGATACGATGCTGAAGGCAATTTAAGTACTGATGCAGCAGCCATTATTGCCACGCAGAGGCTGTTGCCGGTTGGTTTCTGGAAAGGTTCGGGGTTATCATTGGTGCTCGATCTTTTGGCTACCATCCTCAGCGGCGGCAACTCAACAGCTACCATCACCCAGGCAGGTAAAAAAGAAACCAGCGTATCGCAGGTGTTCATTTGCATCAAAGCAGATAATGAGCAGAACGAAAGCCTGATAGAACAGATCCTCAATTTCACCAAAACCAGCGCAGCCGAAGATGGCAGCGAAGTGCTATACCCCGGTGAAAACATGCTGCGCACAAGAGAGCGAAGCTTAAAAGATGGGGTAAAAGTGGATGAGGAAATATGGAATGAGGTACTGGGGATGTAGCTTGCGTTTATTGCGGCGATGAATAACCTACCCCATCATCTCTTCAAACTTCTCCCAGAAACCATCTTTAGGTACCGGCGCTACAATCATCACCGGCTCGTTTTTTACCGGGTGGATAAATTGCAGGCGGCGGGCATGCAGGCAAATACTCTTACGCAAGCTGCCACGCGGGTAGCCATATTTATTATCGCCAACAATTGGGCAACCGAGGGTAGATAGCTGTACCCTTATCTGGTGCGGCCGGCCGGTTATCGGGTCTACCTCTATCAGATAGTAGCCGTTCAGTTCGCCTACCAGTTTGTAGTTGAGCTCAGATCGAAGGCTGCCGACCACTTCTTTATCGTGGGCTTTGGTAACATTCTTCTGCGGATTTTTTATCAGCCAGTGCACCAGGTTACCGGCTTCGGGCTGGGGGCGTTTGCGCACTACGGCGTAATAGGTTTTGTGCATTTCGCGCCCCTTAAACATTTTGTTGATCCGCTCCAGCGCCTTGCTTGTTTTGGCAAAAAGGATCACGCCGCTCACGGGCCTGTCCAGCCGGTGCACCACACCCAGGAACGCGCCGTTGGGCTTATTATATTTTTGGGCGATGTATTTTTTAACCTTCTCGTCCAGCGGCTCATCCATGGTATCATCAACCTGCACAATATCACCCGCGCGTTTGTTCACGGCAATTAGGTGGTTATCCTCGTAAAGGATATCCTTATCGGTAATATCGTTGCTGGTGTAATTATGTTCTGGTCGGGCCATCTTCTTTATTTCGGATTTCGAATGTTCAATTTCGGATTTTCTCATCTGCATATTTGCACATCCGCATATCTGCACATCTAATATTCTTCTTTTTCGTTAGGAAAGTTTTTTGCCCGGATATCACTCACGTAATTTACTATTGCATCGTTCATTACATCGTATAAACTGGCGTACTGGCGCAAAAAGCGGGGTTTAAAACCTTTGTTAATGCCCAGCATATCATGTATCACTAAAACCTGCCCGCCGCAGTGCTGGCCTGCACCTATACCTATGGTTGGTATATTCAGGCTATCGCTTACTTCTTTGGCCAGTTTTGATGGTATTTTCTCCAGCACAATACCAAAGCAGCCCAGTTCCTGCAGTTTCAGCGCGTCTTCTTTCAGTTTGGCGGCTTCTGCTTCTTCTTTGGCCCTTACGGTGTAGGTGCCAAATTTATAGATGGATTGTGGCGTTAAACCCAGGTGCCCCATTACCGGTATGCCTGCCGTTAAAATACGCGTTACCGATTCTGCTATCTCTACACCACCTTCTACTTTTATGGCGTGCGCACCGGCTTCTTTCATAATGCGGATGGCAGAGGCCAAAGCTTCTTTAGAATTTCCCTGGTACGAGCCAAAGGGAAGATCAACCACTACCAGCGCACGTTTAGCCGCGCGTACTACCGATGATGCATGGTAGATCATCTGATCCAGCGTAATCGGCAGGGTGGTTTCGTGGCCGGCCATTACGTTGGAGGCAGAATCGCCCACCAGTATAATATCCATCCCGGCGTTATCCACAATGGCAGCCATAGAATAATCATATGCCGTAAGCATGGCAATCTTTTCGCCACGGTTCTTCATTTCCTGCAGGGTGTGCACCGTAATGCGTTTTACTTCCTTATTTACCGACATGGGCCTTTTTAGTTTTTAGTAAAGCGCAAAGTTAGAAAACTCCCCCGGCATTTTCCGGCACTAAAACTTTGGGCAGTATTTACTATATTATTATATAATATTTTATATTTTTATGCCACCTGTTATGATACTTAAATACGGCCTTATTAATGTACGATAAAATTTACCCTTGCTACTACTGCGGAAAACCGATGAACTCTACGGATCGTAAGCCGCGCAATTTTTACTTAAGAAAATTCCTGCCGTTTTTACCTATCAGGCCTTATTGGTGCACACATTGCCTGCGCACTACATTCTTCTGGGGCAAAAGGGGCCTATAAGCATTTAGCCACTTCTGCACTATTTTGTAAAAAATCAACCGTTGGGTATTTCAATTCCAAAATTATTCCCTACTTTTGCGGCGTGAATAAAGAGGTGTTTTTCTTCGCCCTTCTGCTTAGTTTTCACGGAGCTTCGAGCCAGAAAATCCGGATTTTTTACCCTTTCAATTTTTTTTGCAAAATGAACCATTACACCAAGTTACCTGCTGTATTGTTATTAGCCGACGGCACCGTTTTTTACGGTAAAGCTGCAGGCAAAATTGGCACCACCACCGGTGAGATCTGCTTTAACACCGGCATGACAGGTTACCAGGAAATATTTACCGACCCATCTTACTTTGGCCAGATAATGGTAGCTACCAACGCCCACATAGGCAATTACGGTATAGCTAACGAAGAGGTAGAATCGGGCCACATACAAATTGCAGGCCTGGTTTGCAAAAATTACAACATCGCCTACAGCCGCAAACAGGCCGATGAATCTATCCAGGATTACTTCCAGGAGCAGAACATCGTAGGGATCTCTGATATTGATACCCGCCAGCTGGTTCGCCACATCCGCGATAAAGGCGCCATGAACGCTATCATCTCTTCGGAGATCCTGGATATTGAGCTGCTGAAAGCCCAACTGGCCGAAGCGCCTGATATGGACGGACTGGAGCTGTCTTCTCAGGTATCTACTAAAGAAACTTACACTTTTGGTAACGAGAACGCTGCCTACCGCGTAGCCGTGCTTGATCTTGGTGTTAAGAAAAACATCCTGCGTAATTTTGACGACCGCGACGTTTACGCTAAAGTTTTCCCGGCTAAAACCACCTTTGCAGAAATGGAAAAGGATTTTGCCCCTGCGGGATACTTTATATCTAACGGCCCCGGCGACCCATCGGCTATGCCTTACGCCATTGATACCGTTAAAGAAATATTAAATGCCGATAAACCACTGTTTGGTATTTGCCTTGGCCACCAGTTACTGGCTTTGGCTAACGATATCCCAACCAAAAAGATGTTTAACGGCCACCGCGGCTTAAACCATCCGGTTAAGAATGTTATTATAGATCATTGCGAGGTAACCTCACAAAACCACGGTTTTGGTGTGGTGCAGGAAGCAGTACGCGCATCTGATAAAGTAGAGATAACCCACGTAAACCTTAACGACCAGTCGATAGAAGGGATCCGTGTAAAAGATAAAAAAGCATTCTCGGTACAATACCACCCGGAATCATCCCCAGGCCCGCACGATAGCCGCTACCTGTTTGATGATTTTATAAAATTAATGAACCGGGATTAAAGGGATTTATTGAATTAAGGATTCAAAAGCCTTTCGAGTATTAACTCGAAAGGCTTTTTTTGTTACGCTTCATTTAACTTGTCATCCTGAGCGACAGCGAAGGATCTATTATACACCACGCTTGTAGCCCATTTGCATGTCGGCTATCAGATGCTTCGTTCCTCAGCATGACAAAGGGTTAATCCTGTCATCCTGACGAAAGAACGATTTAACCTACGCCATACTTGTTGACAATTTGTATATAGCCGAATAGATGTTTCGTTCCTCAACATGACAAGGAGTTAAATCCTATCATCCTGACGAAGGAAGGATCTGATCTACGCCATACTTGTTGACAATTTGCATATAGGCGAATAGATGTTTCGTTCCTCAACATGACAAAGGCTAAATCCTATCATCCTGACGAAGGAAGGATCTAATCTACGCCATACTTGTTGACGATTTGCATATAGCGAATAGATGTTTCGTTCCTCAACATGACAAAGGGTTAATCCTGTCATCCTGACGAAGGAAGGATCTAATCTGAGCAATGCTTGTTGACGATTTGCATATAGCGAATAGATGTTTCGTTCCTCAACATGACAAAGGGTTAATCCTGTCATCCTGACGAAGGAAGGATCTAATCTACGCCATACTTGTTGACGATTGCATATAGCCGAATAGATGTTTCGTCCGTCAACATGACAAGGGGCTAAATCCTATCATCCTGACGAAAGAACATTCTAATCTAAGCCACGATTGTTGACAATTTGCATATAGCCGAATAGATGTTTCTCTCCTCAACATGACAAGGGGTTTGATACTGTCATCCTGACGAAGGAAGGATCTAATCTACGCCATACTTGTGGACAATTTGCATATAGGCGAATAGATGTTTCGTTCCTCAACATGACAAAGGGTTAAATCCTATCATCCTGACGAAGGAAGGATCTAATCTAAGCCACGCTTGTTGACAATTTGCATATAGCCGAATAGACGTTTCTCTCCTCAACATGACAAGGGGGTTAAATCCTATCATCCTGACGAAAGAACAATTTAACCTATGGAATGCTTGTTGAAGATTTGCATACAGGCGAATAGATGTTCGTTCGGCAGCATAATAAATCGATTTTTACCTCAATCAAGTTTCTCTATTTTTATTTGGATTTATTCTAAATAAGGTTTTACTTTGTTGATGTAAGCCGGAATTAACGGCTTAAAAACATTAAGCCCTGTTTTTATGGTAAGTACTCCGTTGCTGTTGCACTTACCGGCAAAGCAGGCACAAACTTTAAATCAAACTACCTATGTGCGATGCAAAAATTTTGAGTCAGAGAGGGGCCTCGGTAATCAGCCGGTGCTCCGAGTGCCGTTGCGTATTTATCTGGAACCATAACCTCATCCTGAGCTTTACGCCGGAGCAGTTTATCCAGTTCAGGGATTTTTCGGTAGAACTCGATTTTGTAACACACTCCTTCCCCTTTCCTGATGGGCAGGAACGCATGGTGATGCGCACCCCTTCCAGCGATATCCAGTTTACTTTTACAACCGAAGAGTGGGAAGATTTTCACGCCGCTATGGAAGAAGCCGTGTACATGCAGGAAGTTTACTCCCTGATGGAACCACCCCACCCTATGCAGGGAGAATAAAAATTTAACCCCTATAATGAAGATGGTTAGCTAAATTGCGCTGCTCTTCCTCATTTAATTACCAATGTACTATGCTGGCCACACAATCCCCCATTACAACTAACTCCACTGCATTGCACCGTGTTAAGGATATTCCCGTGCATCAATTGCAACAGCGCTCAGGCGAGGGTATAGTAATAAAATACTTTACGGCCAATGATGGCAACCACGAAGAGGTAAAAGCCTTAGGCGCCCACCGCGACGACCATTATATGTTTTTTATGATGGAAAAGGGCTCGGTATCGCTGATGGTAGATTTTCAGGAGATACACACGGCAGGCACAGGCTTGTATTACATATTGCCCGGCCAGGTGCATCATGTTTTAAACAACCCCATGGCCGAAGGCTGGTTTGTAGCGGTAGATACTTCGCTGGTACCGCCAGATTACCGTGCTGTTTTTGAAGACCGCCTGATACTACAACAGCCGCACCTGCTAAGCCAGCCCATGGCACAACAATGCCGCAACCTGCTCACCCTGCTTAATGATAAATATACCGAAGATACAAACGGCTCGTTCTACCTGCCCGTAATCCATTCTTTACTGCAATCATTTATTGGCCTGGTAGCTACCTGCTACAGCACTACCTGCAATCAGCGGTTACAGTTATCGCGCCCGGTGCAGTTATCGGCCCAGTTTAAAAAGCTGCTTACGCAGCATGTACGCACCATTAAAAGTCCGTCGGCATATGCGGCTAAACTAAACGTGTCCGAATCGTATCTCAACGAGGTGCTGAAGAAAACCACCGGCATGCCGGTAAGCTACTGGATACTGCAGGAAGTAATGCTGGAAGCCAGGCGCCTGCTTTACTACAGCCAGCTGAATGTTAAAGAAATTGCCCATACGCTGGGATATGAAGACCATACCTATTTTTCTAAATTGTTTAAAAAGGCAGCAGGTAATACGCCACTCACATTTCGCGGGGGTTACCGCAAATAGTGCAATCTTTACCCCGATGCTGCCATTGTTGAAAAGTGCATGATGAACTTACTTTGTGATATTAAAATATCACCATCATGCAAACATTAACTTTACATAAAATAAAAGAAAAAGCAGGCCAGCTAATTGAGAAAAGACTGATACAGAGCGGACAAGTATTAGAAGTACGCCAATGGGAGCCCGCTACCATTATTGAAATAGACCTGCATTTACCACAGGCCGATATGCTAACCTGGCAGGAGATCCCCTACATTAAAGTAAAGGTAGGCGCACTTACTTACCGCGATTATACCCCTTCTGGCTGGGACGCCGAAACCCAAACCTGTACCCTGTATGTAGATGCTGCCCACAAAGGCCCCGGCAGCGAATGGGCACGCCAACTACAAAGTGGTGACGTAATAGAATACATTAAAATAGGCAGCACCCGCCACGCCCCGGTAAGCACCCCGGCAGTAATTGGCCTGGGGGATGAAAGCAGTATGGGCCACCTGCTGGCT
>Ga0247812_10000601_pt1 | contig 21699 bp, 18 predicted proteins | sample UWRJL149409B1_FD_178011 | JGI IMG/M metagenome (GOLD analysis project Ga0247812, IMG submission 178011) | Plant litter microbial communities from Arlington Agricultural Research Station in Wisconsin, United States - UWRJ-L149-409B-1 | ecosystem: Environmental > Terrestrial > Plant litter >...
AAGTTGAGTTGCACCCCTTATTACTGTGACCATACTGCACTGTACGGTCCGAGAAGCACTCCGGAAGGAGGGCGGTTGCATGGCTTGCCCAAATTGGAATTGGAAGATCTTGATTATTGATGATGCAAGTAAGTACGGAAGATATGGTGCTCCGTAGTGGATGTTGGCTTGGATGTTGTTGGGTACTGCGTGCTGGGTGCTGGGAGTGCACATTGCACAGACAGTGTAACGGCATGATGGCTCCATTGCGACTCTTGCTTCTTGGTATGCCGTATGGTATGCCGTATGGTATTGGTATGGAGTATGGATGGCTCGGATGGGTAGGTAGGTGTGGTGTCTCGTACAGAGTACGTACGTACGGTACTGTTCTGTGCTCCATGCAGTGAATAATACTGATAGAGTATAGCAGCATCCCATTCCCCTCCGCTCGCTCCCTCCTCTCATATCACATCGGGGGTTGGGGTTGGCTGGGGAATGGGTTAATGGATGAATGGATGGATGGACAATCATTTATTATGGTACTGTATTATTGGGAGACATAGATCCACAAGACTCATAGCCCACAGGAGATGGCAAATCTCTCTTTCCTTGATTCTCTGCCCAGACTAGACTAGTGGCCAAAGTGGCCCCACCCTCCTGCCCCTCCCCGGTCGCCTTCTCCTTGGACTGGCGTGTAGACTGGCTTGGCGTGCTTGGATTTGTTGCTTGCGAGAGTGCTTGGCTCTGGATCGTTAAGGGGTTAGCGCGTTAGTGTGGTAAAATATGGCCAAAAGGGCCTGCTAGCGCGGCGGGTGGGTCTGCCCCATCAGACCAGCCATCAGCGATCAAGCCATCTCCTCCTGAATTGAAAGTCTTCCATCCTCTCTTCCTCTCCTCTTAATACTATATCAGCCATCTCAAGACCGCCAACCACTTTTTGTGAAACGTCTTTGAAAAGCTCCTGCTTCTTCTCAAATCCACCCTTTTAATTCACCACACTCGTTAAGGTTCTTCTTTCTCGAATTAAAAGCATCTTTTTTTCGTCAAGAGGCATTTGATCGCTCCGTTCCTGCTTCGTCAACAAAACACGAAACTCGAACTCTAAAAAAAAGGTACGTGTTTTTTTCCTACGCCATTCATTCTCTTCTCCACCATCCTCTTTGCGTCCGCTTCTCATCTACCATCAACTTCACCATTCGTCACCGCAAATAATCTTCATCATTATAAGCTCCTCGATAGACCGTCTGCAAACTGCCACGCGTCTCGTTTCGACCTCGACGACTACAATTCTTTTTTAAATCATCTGCCCAGTCGGGTTCATCTCAAAAGCCATCAATTGAAGGTCCATTCCGCTGACACACACAAGTCTCTGTACCAGTAGTATATTAATTCACCTTACCATGTTCGTTCAACAGCTTCTCGTCCCGGCGTTCGCGCTTTTCAGCGTTGCAGCTGGTAAGTCAGTCCTAGTTTTGTTTCCCGCAGCAGAAGCGGTAGTCTCAACCGAGACCATTGGGCTCTTGCTAACGTTGTCCTTCTTCCAGCCCAAACCAACAGCGACTGTGCAACAAAGTCAATTACCATCAATTCCAACGCCGATTTCGTCAAGTATGCCGACTGCCCAGATCTGCAAACGGTGACAATTGGTTCTGCTGCCGGTGCTGAGATCGATATCTCTGGTCCAACCCGGATCCTCGGTGATCTTATCGTTAGAAATAACTCCAAGACAAACAACATCCAGAGCACCACTCTTGCGTCGATTGCCGGCAAGTTCAACCTGAACGATGTTACTTCGTTGTCTACACTGAGATTCGATGTTCTCACCAGTGTAAAGAGCATTGACTGGGCCGGGCTCCCACTGCTGGGATCCTTGACCTTCCCACAAACCATTTCTTCCGCTGATAGTGTTGTAATTACCAACACATTCATCGAGAGTCTCGACGGTATCAACTTGAAGAAAGTCGCCTTGTTGGATATTAACAACAACCCTCGCCTCGTCAAATTCGAAACACAAGTTGCCAACATCAGCCAAGGTCTCAACATTGCTGGTAACGGCAATCGTTTGATTGTCAGTTTCCCTAACCTCATCTGGGCCAACAACATGACCTTCCGGGATGTCAAGGCTATTACCACTCCATCTTTGGCATCTGTCAACGGATCCCTGATCTTTGTCAACAACCTTTTCGAGGAATACTCTGCACCTAACTTGACCAGTGTTGGAAACTTCGCTACCAGCCAGGGTAGTTTCGCATTTGTTGGAAACAACAATCTCAAGAACATCTCGTTCCCTACCATCACCAGAATTGGAGGAGCTTTCCAGGTTGCCAATAACTCCGCCCTCCAAGAAATCACCATGAAGACACTTAAGGAAGTTGGAGGAGCCATTGATCTCTCCGGAAATTTCACTACGTAGGTGCCGCAAATTTCCCGATCATTATATGTTATTAACACTGCTTTAGTCCCGTTGCTCCAGGTCTCAAGAACGTTGTCGGTGCTTTGAACATTCAATCCACCGCCGAAATTGATTGTGCCACCTACTGGAGCACCCTGAAGGGCTCCATCGTGCAAGGAAAGTGGAACTGCATTTCTAAGACTGCCGACCCAACAACCCTTGATGGTACTAGCACCACCTCTGGCACAGGACCAAAGTCAACCAGCAGCAAGGGCGCTGCTGTTTCTTTCGGCGTCAACGAGGCTGTTGCAGGTCTGTCGATTTTCGGAGGAATCGTACAGATGTTGTTGTAAAGAACTGGGACCTAGGCGTTTTTCTTTCTCATTAAATTAGACCTAATCTGCCACGTTTTCCTTGCCGTTTCTTTTAGCCCAATTCCACAACGACTTGTCATTAAAAGATGCAATTGAGCGGGTTTGTCTTCTATCTATCGGGGGATGCTTGGAAGGATTCATGATGGGTTGACCTGCATAGTTGTCGTAGATTTGCTGAGAGCTGCACATATAGTGTGCAGTAATAGTCAGCAGTGACATGGATTGTTCTTGGTGAGTGAACGAACGTCTCTAGGACTGAGAAATTCCATACACTTGTACATTGCTTCAATTGTGCTGTCTGTTTCGTGATGTGTGACATTTTTTGTACAGTTTTCACTCCTACCATCTACCTTACTCCTAGTTTATGTTCTTGAGATTCAAAATTTAAAACTAATGTGTAGTGTGTTAGCTTCAGATCATTCTGTGCATATCTGGTTTTTCTTGCAGTTGGCTGCCATATTGTGGATGAGTTTTAGACAAGCCGCTTTTGGACGTTTTAAACAAGAAACTTTCTTCTGTGACATCAAGTCATATTTAAGGTAAAAATGTGGTTGATCAGCTTGTTACCAAGACCAGAGGTTGGGTTAAGAGCAAGAGCTAACTACAGTTTGTGAAGGAGAACGATTGAATGACCATTAATTACTCCCAGGAACCAAGTCGAGTGTAACATTTTGCCCATTTCCCAAAACAAAAGATCACCTGGAATGAAGTGTGTTTTTCAGGTGCCAGACCATACCTCCGTACAAGCTTTTGGCATCGTTACGACCCTCGACATACCTAATGTAATCGTAATCAAGCAACATTCCAACTATCTCCTTTTTTTCTGTAAGCTTTCCCACAATTTTCAAGTCCTGTTACCTTGAAAATCAACCCTCTTCTCATGATCATGGTTTAGCTATTGATCTGGCGCTATTCCGGTGACTTTTTGTTTGGCAGATTGGGTGAGACTTTGGTCAAGCCCTCGGATAGATTCTTGCCTGTTTGGGAAAGTCGGGTGGTTGCTAACGAACACCGAGGCCACCGAGTATTAAAAAAGCGATATAAATTTGGAAACCCCTCCACGGGAATCTGAGCTACACTCTGCAACGTGAATTAAGAAACAGTGGCGAGATGTTTCGTCCGACAATAACCAAGAACAAGGCGGTTAGGGGTTTGGGGAAAATAGTTCTGCCTCCAATATTGCGGTTAACCTCTGGTCGACGGTCATCACCAGTACCTATGATATTTCAAAAGAATTGCCAGCCTCTGATACTCCGTCGATGTTTAACAGAGAGCAACCACCGGCGGTCAGCAGGATTTCCGAAAGAGGGGCAACCTGACGGCCTAAAAAAGACCTCCAAGGAGGCAATTAGAGAAGAAAGTGAAGAAACATTGGTGCAGCACAGACCATGGCCCTGGAGAACACTCATTGCTTTTGGTGTATTTCTAGCAGGTGCCTCCATTTACGGATTTAAGACGAATAATCAATCAGACCCACCTCAGAAAACACAGTCAGGATCGATAGAATGGATGGGGAAAGCTGTCCCTCCATTCACTCTGGATGATGTCAATGCGTGGCTCAACCAGGAGACGACATCTTGGAGGCCGGATCATTGGTTGTATAGTTACCGGAGGGATGGACGGCCTCTTGGTGTAGAGAGATGCGATGGGATTAGGTTGAAGAGCAATGATCCGTGTGAAGATCAGATGGTGATTAGTGTACAGAATGTGGAAGGAAGTAAGAAAAAATGGATGTTCTGGGGTGTTTTTGACGGGCATAAGTACGTTTATTTCTCCATATCCCAGTCTCATGAAGAGCAAAGCGGCAATACTAATATGCTATCTAAAAAGTGGCTCTGCAATGTCTCTCACCTTAAAGGAATCACTCATTCCCCACGTGGTGCGTAACATATCCCAGCTCTACCGCTCATTCTCTGGTGAAAAACCACCACCCTCAACTGTAGATATAGCCATCTCCTCGGCTTTTCGTCAGCTAGACTCTGATATCATGGAAGATGGTATAAAAGCCCTCTCCTCTGGCGGCACTTTCACAGAAACAATTTCCCGCCTAGCACCTTATTTCGCCGGCTCCTGCGCTATCCTTTCGATGTACGATCCCAACACTCAAATTCTACGTACCGCCTGCACCGGTGACTCGCGCGCCGTTCTAGGTCGTCGTACCAGCTCTGGTACATACGCAGCCGAACCATTGTCAGTTGATCAAACCGGCTTCAACGCTCTCGAACTCGAGAGAATCACCAAAGAGCACCCGGGTGAGACAGATATTGTAGGTCTGAAAGATGGTAGAGTGCTAGGGATAGCTGTGAGTAGGGCTTTTGGTGATGGGCTGTGGAAATGGCCGATCGAGGTTGTGAACGAGTGTAAAGAAAAGTATTTTTGGAAGCCTGTCCGGCCGGGATATAAATCTCCACCGTATCTGACGGCCGAGCCAGTTATCACTTCTACGAAAATCGAAGGAGGGGAGTTCTTGATCCTGGCTAGCGATGGGTTGTGGGATTGCATTACTAACGAGCAAGCCATTAAGTTCGTAGAGCTATGGCTTGTTGCGAAGAAAAAAGGGAAGATAGGCAAGGCGGATAAGCTTGTGTCGACGAAGAAAGTGAGAAAGGACATATGGGAGAAGGCTGTTGAGGAGGAGGACTTTGTGCTTGAGGATGAGAACTGCGCAGCGCATCTTGTGAGAAATGCTTTTGGAGGAAGGGATCGTGCGAGGCTGCTGGGGATGGCCGGGGCACAACCTCCATATAGTAGAAATGTGAGGGATGATGTTACGGTGCAAGTTATATTCTTCAAAGGGGTGGATGTTTGATACTGGTTGGAGGCAGTAAGCTTTTGGTATTGGGCAAAAGAGTTGAACTAGGAAGCGATTGCTCTATGTGATACTATTGGCGAACCACTTGGCATATAGCTGGGTGATAAAAGGGGTTCTACATGAAAAGTCTTTTGGTAACCCAAAATCTGTTTACTGTCTACGCTCTTCAACTTCAAAAGTATGTGCCATTACGCTAGACTTGAATTCAGAGAAACCATTTGCCCCAACCCAAGGAGGAAGACTTTGTCCAGCATATCACCACATAGTACAATACAAACAACAATGTATCTTCACACGGCAAAGCCATGCAACAGACCTCCTAATACATATTATTAACAAAAAGGGGAGGGGATCGGTATATTTTATCACAAGACCAAGACATACATGCTGACCTTTCCACCGTACTATCCTCACTACTTTCCCTGTGGTCCTTGTACGCAAATGCCAAACTCTCCCTGAGGGCCCCGAGGGGCAAAACGATTCTTGAGGTCTCGAGTCACTTTTAGTTTGCAGTAGCCTATTGTTCCTTTCGCGAAACGGTCCTGCGTGTAAAAATGAAGATTGGAATTTATGCTGACTAGTATAAGATAGGTAATTTTAGCAGAAAGTCATACACTAAGAGTAGCTGAATGATTTATAGACTAACTGTTCCATTGGCTTTGAGATTGTAGCTTTTTAAAAAAAGAGTCACTCTGGAGTATAATGTTGGGTTAGAATTCTTGCAGAGGGTGAATGAAGGTTACAGTATACTTATGTTTGGAGACGAACTTGAGCTCAGCTAAACGCTACCCGGTTAGCTAGTTTTAGATGTAGACTATTTCCTTCAGACTTGAAGCAACATATCTAGGGGGCGAAAGTCTTTGCATTTGCATAGGTACCATTTGTTCTATTTAGCCCATTTTGTGAAAGGATAAAACGTTGTCAATCTCAAATCCTAGACCTAAGAATCTGGTAATAAGGCAGTTAAAAAAAGATCAATATACTGAAAGCTAAGAGCGATGTGCAAGAAAATTTTACTATCTTGCCCTTCCAACGTTGTCATATTTTGTGAGTCTCTATAGAGGTTTCGTACAAATATTGAAGCCGCTCTGGTTTATGTCCTGGGGCTTAGGCAATGATCATTTAAAGTTACTCGCCCCTGGCTCGTATCCTTAAGTGGGGCCGATGTCATAACCGAGCCGAGAACGCCAAAATCTTAACGCGTCCACGCGAGCGCGTTCGTGCCCGCTCCATCTTCAATCCCAACCTCATTGTATTTCCTCAACCATGAACACTTCTCCTTTAAAATAATCTTCCATCATTCATGATTTAGTTGTGTTCATCATTACCACTTTGCACTTCTGTTTTCGATACAGACTTACGACACAATGGCATCTTCACGAGAAACCTCCCCAGAGATTGATTCTGGTTCTCCTCAACCATTGACTCCTAGGTCGAAAGTTAAAGCTCTTCTGGCAAAGTTCGATGCCGATTCTGAGGAGGACGAGGTAGATGGCATTACTACTGCGAGGGAAAGAGTTAAGGCTTCGTTATTCAAAGTCCCTTCCCCGAAGGAAGATAGTGCTGAGAAGCGTACCGAGCCTGCTGCCAGTAGCTCGCAGAATGATGATGAGGATTCTGAAGATGAGGAGGAAATTGTTCGGCCTAGAGGACGAATGGCGGCTCGAATGATGGCAGCTGAGACCGATTCGGAGAAAGAGGGGGAGATAACAGTCAACGCAAAGAGTAATGAGAGCGCGTCACCGATACTCACAACATACGACAGCGAACAAAGTGATACACCGGTTGTATCAAGGAAACGAAAGCTTAAGACTGCACGTCGGGCTACACCCTCCCCAAGCCCAGCACATGGGCCTGCATCTCCAGGCTTATTCGTCTCCCCCACTGCTTCAAGGACCAAATCTATTGCTGGCAACGATTCCGATTCTGATGCCCTCCCAGACCTCGCTGACGCTCGTTTCCAGGCCCTTGTTGCTAGGAAGCGCAAGGAGCGCGAGGAGAAGGAGGCACAAGAAGCGGAAATAAAAGCTAAGAAGATGGCAGAGAGGAAGAGACAGTCGGCAGCCATTCAGGAGGAGGAAGATGTTATCGATGATGATGTGGAACGGAGACTCACTCAATCGAACCCGCCAACCAGGAAAGCAAGCAAGAAAGCTTTAGATGATATACACAGGGAAACACAGCGTCTTAGTCGGAGCAACCAATTGGCTCACGCTCCCATTACTAAGAAGAAATTTACGGTTGCCGACTTTACGAAACGGTTCAACTACAAGCAGCCTGCTGGAACAATAGATGAACCCTTCTCCGACCCCATCATATCTACTAGCAGTCCAACGAAATCCAGCTCAGATGCTGAAATGCACGATACTCCAGCAACTACCCCAGGGTCCGTGAGAAGCATTTCCCGGAAGATTGATATGGCTATTGGAGAACAAGCCATTTTGAACGAGCAAGTCGAAGATTCTGCCGAGGACCTTCCAAACTTGGACGATCTTGCTTCTCATATGGCCGTGGAGGGGCGTTCTCTCCAAATCTCATCATCCCCACTCAGAAAGATGGATAAAGGGAAAGGAAAGGCCACGGCAAATTCGTCACCCCTTCGGAGGTCGATGAAGTATACATTCAAACAACCCCCTGTACGTATAAGTCGTACAAAGGTTTTTGAAAAAGCTAGCACCTTGGACGAATCGGATAGTGACCTTGAAATTGTCAAGGAAACTCCGCAAATGAGGAAGGCAAAATTGGATTCAATATTCGATCGACTTCCTGAAAAACAAGCTCAGGAGTCACATTCACTTCATGTGATGAAAATTCTCGCCCATGTTGATTCACCTGATAAGATGAACGTTGTAGGCAGAAACAAGAAGCCGACCATCAACAACGCAGAATGGCAGTTTTCTATGCAGCAACGTGCTAAACAACAAGCTAGGCAGGCAAGAGAAGAGAAACTCCAAATGCTGCGGGACAAGGGTATACATATTCAAACGGCCGAGGAAAAGGAAAAGGAGATGGCAGAAGTTGAGAACCTTGTTGCAAGAGCTCGCCGTGAAGCGGAAGAAATTATGCAACGCGAAAGAGAGGCTGCTAAAAAAGAGCGGAAGGCTAATGGAGAGGTCGATCCTCTGGGAGATAACAGCAGCGACGATGAAGACTACGAAGAAGAGAAGGAGAACCTAGCCGAGGAGGTCTCAGGATCCGATGACGAAGAGTTGGACTCGGAAGAGGATGGTAATGTGGCTAGCGGCGAAGAGGACTCTGAGATGGATGAAGATATGGAGATGGAGGACGAAGACTTGAACCCAGCGGCCGAAATGCTCTTGTTGGATAACGAAGCTGACGATACTGAGAATGAAGAAGCTGAGGAGAATATTTTTGTCGAGGACGAAAGTCCAGAAATCAATCACCTAGATGAAGATGAAGATGAAGATGCCGATGTGGCAGTGAATCTGAAGAGTCGTCGTTCTAGACAGCAGAACGTGATTTCTGACGATGAGGACTTGGAAGATTCGATAATGGAGACGCCAGTCATAAAACGAACCGAATCACCTAAAGCTTCACAGCTAGAATCACCCGCTGCTCCAATGTCAGTCTTAAGATCTGCTACGAAGACCTTCATTCCTGGAGTAACAGTTGCTGGCCCAGCCGGCCTTGGGTTGACGCAAATCTTCGCTGGCACCATGGACGAAAGTCAAGTCAGTGATGACGATGGATCACAATTGCCTTCGCAGATTGAGCCCCGAGCTGTCGATTCAATGGCATTTTTGAGACGTCTACCTGCGCCAGAACTCCCACCATTTGTGCCCACCCCTGTGCAAGACACCCAAGATGTCGTTATGGAGAGCCAATCTGACTTTGATCATATTCCAGAGTCACAGCCAATGGAAACACAAGCTACGGCCTTGGATCTAGGGTTCTCTCAATCACAGATACATGGCTTTGACAGTTTTGTTGACTCGTCAACTCAGATGTCTGAGTTTCCAGAGGCTACTCAAGATGTCGGATTCCAACACATGACCCCAATAAAGGGTCGTTTCGTGGAACCCCCTCCATCTACAGTTGAAACAGTCGTGGTGGCGTTAAATGAAATCCCGGAAGTCATGGTTGAGACTCCGATCGTTAAGAAGAAGGGCAAACTGCGACGGAGAGCTCAAGTTGTCGCTTTCTCAGATGAAGAAGCAGAAGCAGAAGAATTAACAGCCATGAATGTTGGAGAGGATGACTATGACATTACAGCGAATGCCTTTGATGTCATGCGAAAGGCTACCAAGAAAAAGATTGTTGTGGATGAATTTGACAAGAAAAAGAGCGATGCCAAGAATATGGTTCACGAACAGGCTGATGAATCTGAAGACGAGTATGCAGGCTTGGGAGGTGCGAGTGACGATGAAAGTGGTGGTGAAGCAGATGAATACGTCAAGGAGATGATTGATGATGAAGGTGGAAAACACGTGGATGAGAGACAAATTGCAGCTTTTCATGCGTAGGTCCATTCAGCTATTCCTCTGTTCCGAACTAACAATTGCATAGGGATCAAACAAGAGTGCATGATGAGAAGCAAGTTGAGAAGCTCTTCAACGATATTTCGAAAGGGATGTTACGTCGAAAACGGGGAGCTGATTACGAACTCTCCGATTCTGACGACGATGTTGAAGCACAAAAACGCAGGAAAAGGGCAAAGTTCGCTAGAATCCAGAAAGCCCTACTTGCGGACGAGCAAGTTGGCAAGCTTGCCCAGAATCCCAAGCAGCAGGCTTTTTTGCGAGCCATTGAAGATCGCAATAGCGAGGACGAGATGGATTTCCTTGATGATTTCAAGGAACAGGAAGATACTTTCGAATCACAGTCCCAATCTCAACCCGGCGATGACTCTCAACGAGTCCCAGATAGCCAACCTGATGCCTCAATGCCTCCACCAAAACTTCCCACAAACCTAGACATGCGACTTCCGTCCAACATGCGCCGCACCAAACTTGACAAAAAGCCTACCAACCTATCTGAAATTCGCGAATCCCTGTCTAGCCTTATCGAAGAACCAAACAATATGCTCGCACCCGCCCATTCGGATTCTGAATCCGAAGACGAACTTGAGATTGAAGGGGGACCAGACGATCTGGCTCCTCGAAAGGGGAAGGATAAGGAGAACCGTGACCCTTTCGCGCTGCGCAGAACCAATGTGGCGATCATTGATCGCATCTCACTGAAGCGGCAATCATCTAGTTCTCTGTCTGCGACCACACGCCTCGCATTTTCTGCTGCTTCTGCGGCACAAGGTTTCAAAGTCCCGCCGTTGTTGAGACGAGCAACGACAAATAGCAGCGTTACTTCCGATTCGTCAAAGACATCTAGCATAAGTGCCGCCACGGAACGAATGGCTGGTGGTGCAGGAGAGGGGATTAAGAGGGGAGGAGGGAAGCATAGCGGAGTGAACTTTTATGCCAGGGAGAGTGAGCGGAAGGCAGTGGTGGCGAAGACTGAGAGGAGGAGGGAGCAAAAGAAATTCAAGGGTGCGGAGGCGAGGAGGAAGGTCGTTGGTGGCATTTTTGGGGGTGGGAAGTTCTCGTAGTGATATATATGTAATAGGTACTGGTGTCTATGGTGTTCAGGTAGGAGACTGGGTTAAGTCTAGGTCTGGCTCTGGGTCTGGAGTTTTGAATCAGGGATCTGAGCATGAATTGTAGATCAATGAACGTAACATTTATAATATTTTGAGGGGAGCAATGTCTAGGCTCTCATAACTAGTTCAGTGACTCACTTGTATCAAGACCCTCTGAAGGCTAGAAATGATAAGAGTTTTCCTACAGTATTAATAAAATCAGACTGTATTATGGGTTTATATAGATTTTAAAAAGGGGCACGCTCGCTGACGGGGGTTTTTGTTTACTTTACCGACACAATGAAAAATGTATAAGGTGCATAACAACATGACTATGGTCAACTCAAAAGAGCCTCCACGTAGGAGTCCGTGCCATTTGGACTATTCTTCTACTCAAAGCACTCTCGCATAAAAACATGTACCTCATATACATCATCTAGGATATGCTCCATCACCCTATTAAGCCTAACGCCTCCCAAGCAATACCTTCCATACCTAACCTCAAAACTGCGTTTCCCTTACCCTCCCAACCTTATTCCTAATGTCATATTCTACCCATCTGGCCACGCCCCTTCGTCCAGGAGCAACTACGCTTCCTGGATTCATGACATGGCAACCCTCATAAGTAACGCAAAAAGCCGGCGCCTCGGTATCAGCGAGAACCATCGCCGTCGGCAGAGGATATACCTGCAACGCGCTCGCGTAGTCCCACAAAACCGGCCGAATCGCCATCCCAAACGGTGACAAATATCCCTGATCAAGGATCGTTTTTACGAGTTTTCGCGCGGCATGGAGATCAGTTGAAAGAGCCTCCTCGCCGGTTTCGGGTTCTGCAATATGTGATTCTGCAGCTTGTACCTCTGTGTCAACTTCCATGCCTGCTGATTCCGGATCTGGAGTTGGCAGTGGTGACATGCCCATTTCTTCATCTTCAGTAGAATTTGAGGAGGGAAACTTGATGGCTGTTCGACGTAGCCGTGCGGACATATTATCTCTCAAAAGTAGAATTTCGTGAGTTGGTCCGAATATCGAGACGCGGGATGGGTTGCTTGTCCAGACTGCTTCCCCATCTGCTCTTGAACCTTTCTCTTTCTCGGCTTCTGCGTTAGCGGTTGCGAATACACGTTTTATCCTCGATGTAAACATATCTGGCACTGCCTTCCTGGGTAAAGGTGTAGCAGCTCCTGCTGAGAATGAGGATGCCCAGCCATCGTTGTCGCCTGGAACAAATATAAATGTTGCTGCTTGAAGAAGTGTAGGGTACTCTGAGAGAGTTGAGGCTAGACTGTCAAAATACTCCTTGTATTCGATTGATCCTCCGCTTCCTCCGCGGGCCATTACTGCGTGCTGTACGAAGTTTCCCATGAGAACGAATGTCATGGGCGTATCCTCTTCAGGTTCAGCAGCATACAGGCCAAGAAGCCTCTTTAGAGCTTGGAGTGCACGAGGCTGATCTAAGTTCAGCTCTCCTATTATGATCATGCGTCCTCTACCACCACCGAAGTCTCCGTCTTCCAGTGGCTTCGGGAACAGGTTTTGTTCGAGCTTTCTCATCTTAGATCCAACAGCTCGTTCGCTCCCAACTCCCAAAAAGTCAACCCACCCGAACCCACCACCAGCTGTTACATCACCCTCTCCATTTTGACTAGTAAGGCCTAACGTAACAGATCTGCGCTCACATGGTGGCCCGCCAATGAAGAACCCAATAAACTTGCCACCAATTGTGCCGCCAACCCCTCCATTTCCACCAAGCGCGCCACTTGAGTTATTATCTTCTTCCTCGTAGTGGCCATCAACCAAAACTATCATTCCAGGAGCAAACCAAGCTCCGTCTTCAGGTATTGGTTTTGCATGTGTTAGATCTAAAGCAATACTTCCTGTCAAATCATTTATGGCAAGTGTTCCTGTTGGAGATATAGTCAGAAGTCCCAGGAGCATGTGATTACTTCCGTTTCTGCCTAAGAGGTTTGCAATTGGTGTGAGTTTGTAAGATTGTTGTGTAGATGCTGAAGTTGAAGCTGAGGCTGAGCGGCGAAAAGAAGGGGCACTGGCAGCATCAAAAGTAGGTGTTTGGAAAGATTCATTGCGGAGGAGACGTTGGTGGATAAGGTTATAACGGTTCCGAAACACTTGTGTTTTATGTGAAGGTTGAGGAAGTAACGATGGTTTTGTGGAATCTCTGGGAATGATGTCAGTAAAGTGGTACAAAAGACCTGGAAGAAACAACCAACTTATCAAAATGCTTCTTTCCCACATTGTATATTAGCCGCGGCTGTTCAAAAGCATCTATAACCTTAAGCCATTCCCTGGGGTCTTTGAGACCCTCCTCCTCTTCATCTTCCACATCTAATGTTGATATTCCTAGACTTGATTGGCTGTCCTCTCTGTCCAGAATATGAGGTCGTAAGCCTAGTCTTGTATGTGTCACTTCTCCATGCTGCGATGATCCCAATACAAGACTGTTTTGTCGACTAAGTTCTCTCGGAGCAGTAACTCTTCCACCAACCATGCTCCCTTCCAAGTTCTTCAAGATCTCCTTCATATCACCGCTATCACCTTCAACGATAACACCTCCGTTCCTACTCTTCCAGCTCTTCGCAACCTCCTCTAGCACCTTCTCTGCAAGTCCCTCTTCTCTCCATCCTGTCCCGCAATGCCTCCCTATGAATGTAGCCAGAACCTGAAGTGCTGAGGAAGTCAGAGTGAGACTATACTTCTTGGTGAAGGTCCTGAAGGCTAGGGGTCGTAGTGTTGCAGGAGGGAGTATAATTGGGAGTATACTGGCTTTGACTGGGGCAGCAACAGCATTGAAAGGTCTTATAGGATGTACGGGTGTTGCGAAAGCCGGTGAAGAGGATGGTATTGGGTTCAGCGGGGCAGGAGTGGCAGGCACTTTGAATATGGGAGCAGCCTTCGGCTTTGGTTGATGTGGGCGACTCATCATAACATGCAGATTCGAGATAACAAACGGCTCATCTGCTGGAGACTTTCATAAATTATCAAGGTGTTCAAGTAAATTATAATATTTACTTTTGGCACACGTGAGGAGACGCGTAAAGTGGATTTTGCTGGTGTCGCGTCCAGACCCCTGCTCGTCCAAGCTTAAGCTTTGAGCTATCGCATCATAACTCGTATAGTATCTCCCAATCTTCTGTTAAGAGCAGTCAATTCTCAAACACACAAGTTGCAATTTCGAATCTGAATATAGCCCTCTTGACTAGTTTTGTGTCCCGGAATAATTGAATTTCAAAAAACAGACCCCGTCAACAAAATGGCTGCCGAACCTATCGAACCACCAGTGCTCTTACGAGAGGAATCATCTGCTGCCGCTGAAGCGATCAAATCTGTTAAGGTGACTCTAGCAGATCTATGCGCAAAGGGTACATCGCAATACGCGCGCAAGAACTATGAAGCCGCCGCAGACTTATATGCCCAGGCATCAGAGATGCAGGTATGCGACATCACATTCGATCAACTTTCAAGGCTAACATTATGTTGTAGGCCGAACTCAATGGAGAGACAAACCCTGAGAATGCAGAGATCTTGTTCCTATACGGCCGATCCCTTTTCGAAGTTGGTAAGGCCCAAAGTAATGTCTTAGGTGGGAAGTCCGGTAGCAGTGACAAAAAGAAGAAGTCTGGCACATCGAAAATGAAGACCGACAAGGCAGAGCCTGCCGAGGAAGGATCAAAGAGCGGGCTTGATACGGTTACTGAAGGGGCTACAGAGCTCATTGTAGATCAGGAAGAGTCGAAGAACGACCCAGCCCAACCACTTTTTACATTCACGGGCGATGAAAACTTCGAAGATTCCGAGGACGAAAATGCAGAGGTAACAATTCTCTCTCGTAACTCCACAGTGTCAAACTCTTATGACACATTCAAAATGCTCCAAAAGACCATGCTGTTATTACTCTTCACTGCAAGGCTAAAAAGAACCATCTTGATCATATCTGCATGGGGTCTCTGAATGTGTCCAGGCTTTTGACACAATAATTATAGCGTATGTTCTAATCTCCAAATTATAGGGCGAAGAGGAAGAGGAAGACGATGATCTTGCTACCGCATTTGAGGTGCTTGATCTTGGTCGTGTACTATTTACCCGGAGACTAGAAGCACCCGAATTTGGAGAGGGGGAGGGGAATGGCAAGGAAAGTGGTGATTCAGCCATGACTAAACACATTAAAGAGAGATTGGCAGATACTCATCACTTATTGGGGGAAATTTCTTTGGAGAACGAGAAGTGAGATCACTGTCTAACTTTCTCTTATGTCTATATTGCAAAATATCTTGTTCTAATCAATCCTAGGTTCGATGGTGCCGTCACAGACTTTAGAGCCGCACTTGAACTGAAGCAGACCATCTATCCCGAGGAACATGAAATCATCGCTGAAGCTCATTACCTCCTGTCCCTTGCCCTAGAGTTTGCATCCATCAAACCAATTCCCAAAGAAGGCGAAGGAGAAGAAGACGTCGAACCTGATACCCAAGTTGATCAGTCATTGAGAGACGAGGCTGCGAAGGAAATGGAGGCTACGATTAACAGTATCAAACTCAAACTCCAGAACAAAGAGGTCGAGCTTGCTTCATCTGCCAACTCCGAAGAGAACGATATTTTGAGATCACAAATTGCTGATTCGAAGGAAATCTTAGCTGATATGGAGGCTCGATTAGCCGAGTTATCAAAACCTCCAATTGATGTCAAGGGCATGAAGGAATCCGTATTTGGGGGTGGTAGTGAGAACCCATTGGGAGGGCTCCTCGGAGCAACTGCTGGCGAGACCGCTGCTGAAGTAGATGCCCGCATCGAAGAGGCTAAAAAGTGAGTTTTGCAATCTCTTAGAGAAAGAAAAGATATCACTATATTTATGTGTTCGAACAACTCGACACATTTAAAAGCAAGAAAGTAGTGCTTACTAATCAATTGATAGGAACGCCAATGATCTTTCCGGTCTCGTACGCAAGAAGAAACCCACTGAAGCTGCAAGCAATGATAATGGCAACGGCAATACTTCTACCAACGGTAAGCGAAAGGCAGAAGATGACGTCGAGGATGTCAGCGATTCTGCGAAGAAAGCCAAGGTAGAAAATGTTCCGGAATGATTATGTAGGAGACCGAATGTAATGTATCAAGAATCTAAGGACGGCTGGGTAGCAAAATGATGGCGTTATGTTTCTTCTGGGATACCAAGTACGGTTCTGATATCAAACTCAAATCTCAGACGAAAGTAAACCATATCTTTTCAATATTAGTGTCATGAGTGGCCAATGCCGTCTTATTGCAATTGTCTCGAATTATTTGAATTCATCCTAATATGGTAAGGCACCTGGGCTGCGTGGCGGCAGTTATTAACTTTCCTATTCGTACTAAAATTCAAGTACAAGCCAACATGCAGCACCAAATACTTCCATAATTCACTACCCATTGTTTTAGACTATTTTGAGAATCAGCTTTTGGTACTAGCACTAGAGTATAAACTAAGGTTCTAATAAGCTGCGATAATGGATTGGCCTATTACTTGCATTTTCACGATAGCGAGCATATCAGAGTAGAATTCATGGGCCTTTGCTTCGCTTGTAACTAGATTTACGCCTTTAGGCTGTTTATGATAGCTATCCACACCAAGTTATGGAAAATTGCTTTTCTGGATGAGAAACCCTTCCCGAAAGACAATATATTTATGAGCACTACACTTTCCAAGAATCATTGCTTCTTTCGTTTATGGGAAGTGCTACTATATTTGCAACATCTAACCCAGGCAATTGGTAGCAGCAACCACTTTTGGGCCATGACGAGAATCAAGGATTATCGCTAACAAAGGGTCGAAGGAGTTTAATATCGGCTCGACACTCAATTTATGGCCAGTACCTGAAGTAGTAGTTTGGGTCAGCATTTTGCTGGTAGTTTCGAGAGGGACATTGATGGATATAAGATGCTGTGGATGCCTAATTGTTGGATTTATTGATACCACTGGAAACCTTTTCCTTGTCGGGTGACCAACTCATCGACCATCTTTAATAAGCCCGAAAATGGCGTGCGCAAAGGGCAAGCCTCTACGGCCGTGATGAGCCGGAAGGCTTGGACACTAAAATCCTCCTGGTGTGTTCATTGATGACGGAGTAGTGCTGGATCCACCGCGCAGATGCGACGAAGAACCCTTGAATAACGATTGCCAAATAAAGGCTTCGCTGAGAAGAAGTTCGATATCCTTCTCTGTCCAGTCTCGAGTCGGTAATGCTTGTAAAAACATCATGACTTCTTGGAAGTCCATTTTTAGGAGTTTATCTGTCCACTTCACTAAGAATGCCACGCAGACGTACAAATGGAACTCTGAAAAGCCTTGCTCCTCAGCCTGTTGAAATCATTAGTTTGGCCAGATTGAAAAGAAGACGCTAATGCTCACCATATAGGTATCCCACATTCGGATGGTGTTTTTTACACTGATTTCCCTCATCAAGAGACAGTTCATCCACCGGAAGCTAAACTGTATAAACTCAACTCCTTGCTGTTCCAGATGTTTCGCTAGCGGGGTATCTATCCGAGCGGTAAGGTCGTGAAGTGCTGCAACTTGGCGTTGAATACCTGGCTGAGCAAATATATAATTATCCTGAATGCCATCCAGAAGTTTGGTCAAACACCAAAAAGAGTCCGCTTCCACAGCATCTAAAACAGGTTTTGGTAATTGCCCGGGGTCCATGCCACTCTCAATATCCGAATCGCCAATATAACTTGCAAGAAAAACTTGCCAAAATGGTGTAACAAGATCGTTGATCCCCTGTACATAGCCGCTGGCAGGATGGCGTACAGCCCAGACATACAGTATTCTTTCTAGTGATCTTTGAGTTGCCTCATAACCATATAGTTCAAGATGAGGGTTTGTTCGCGGTACATCAATACTAATTTGATGCCATATAGTTTCATCAAGTCCCCTCGCTTTACCCGGTGTCGCAGAACTATTTCCACTTCGTTCAAATGCTTGTCGCACTCCGTCTAAATATTCTTTACGCTTACGCTCAAGTGTTCCAACACGTCTTTCACTACTCGTGGGAAGATATCCAAGTAACAATTGCCAAGTCATGGCTCTAACTTCTTCAGGGATACCAGACCAAGCGGCGGCTCTTAAATCTGTCAAAGAAATCGAGGTTGCTTGGAGAATCTTTTTAAATTTGTTGATCCTTGTTATCCTTGCAGAGTGGACATCCATATCCTTTGGTGTACCAGCGACAGGGAGCGGCGGGTGGTTGATGAGATGTAATGAATTGGCTGGATCTCTAAGAATCTCCTTGTACTGAGGCCTCAAAATCTTGCCTTCACTCTTCTTAGCAACAGGGTAACTTGGCGATGGTCGTTCAATCGCAATATCGGCACTATTTGAAAGTCTTCGCGGCCCCAACCCACCTAGTTCGCCCTGCAAACCTAGTCCTAGCGCAGGCGAAAGCTGACCACTGGAATCTTTGTTTCTCTGTTCTGGTGCTTTCTTCGTTTTCCGCTTCATACTTGATATACTCGGCAACCCAAAATCATCCCCGTCATCATTGTCATACCCATACTCGTCATCATCATCAACGTCATCGTCTGCATTCCAGTCATTGTTTGTATGGGAAATAAAATCCGTATATGTCCTTCGGGGAGGCGATGCTAAACCAGATATCCCTCTTATTGGTGGAGTATTACTTCTAGCTTTGTGTGAGGACGAGGAGGGTGGTGTTCTTGGCCGGTTTGAACTTGAGGATAGAGAACTGAATCATGTATTAGCATGAAAATAGGACCGACACTTGCCAAACACGCACAGATTATCAAAAGCTAACACATCTGCGTGAGAGTACGACGCGCCAACCACCAACCCAGGGTTATGAATTGGCTTGGTGGGAGAGTGATCTCGACGGGAAACTGAGGCTCTGCTTCGCCAGAATGGGGATGATGTTCTATAACCATGTCAGTAATATTTCCACTTGTCATGTGTGGGCTTCTAGAATCTTAAACGTACTCCGATCTTTCTAAGTTGCAGATCATATGTTAGCATGATTCCAGGCAATGGCACAGGCATGAATAGAAATAATAGTAATAGAGCTGTCCAGCCAAAGTGCGAGATCTGACTTACCAACTTGTACCATTTCCTTCGCAAACAAGCTGCGGTTAGCATTATTTTCTTTCTTGGACTTTCTTAGGAACCTACCTGCTGCACCGGCTTCTTGTTACCGTTTGAAGATGTGAACATTTTGGCAGAGGTACGAACCTTCCCCCTCAACGTTCATGAGAGCTTGATTGGACTCGAACGTTGGGGATCCCCTCGTGAGGTGGTCCAAGTCGCCTTGTGCCAAGAAAGTGGGTCCAGACACTGGATATTAGCGTCCTAAACAATCTGCCTCAAGACTAAACAACAGACAACTTCACCACTGCACTCAACTACCATCAACCATCCAAATCATCAAACGAACTTTTTCACTTCTTTTAATACGCTCGTTTAATACTGCGGAATTACTTTCGCGCCATAAGGCTTTTGTTTCATTCAGCAGTGTCCGAACTTGTGGACCTGACTTTGACTACTTACTACCACGACAGCTAGCTAAGCTGTCCTTTAATCAATCACAGACTAAGCACAAGACTACTTTTCACAATGGCGGAAGCCGATAACTTTGAAGAAGACCTCTTCGCTGATCTGTATGTATTATGACAGAGGCAATCGCGTCTCAGAACCATCTCTCACAGACTGCCGGGATCAGGCTTGGTTCCTCCTGATGACCTAGCTTCACTCTACAACCTGGCACCGCTTGCAGAGTCGCAGGCGCATGCTAATAAAAACATTTTCCTTAATACGATCTTACACTGACCGACTCGCAGTTACACGGAAGACGATGCACCAGCAAAACCAGAGCCAACACCTGTGGTAAGGAGCGAGCCCGCGGCACCTGTGGAAGTCAAGTCGGAGGTTAAACCAGAGGAGAGCGGTGATGTGGATCAAACCATGTATGCCGAGGAGGAAGAAGAAGATGATGAGATAGACTTCAATTTGGGAAATGGGAATAGTTATGAACCTTCTGCCAATCACGAGTCTCAAGGGACTGGCATCAAGGAAGACGGGTAAGACATAGTTATGTTTCTTAATCCCCCATATTTCGCGATCCCTATTTGGGGAAAACAAACTTTAGGGAGTCTAGCTCTTAGCCGTAATACATGGAGGATACGGTCCTGTGGTGAATAAGGTCGGGAGGAATATTTGATACAAACCGAATGAATTATGCGGCATATTTGAGAAGCAAACTACAAGCATTTTAGCACGGGAGGATTGAAAGAGCTTGATGGCTGGGAGCAATCATAGAGGATGAACATCAATGTGGCTTGTGCAAGATAAATCTGGCGGCCATAAACCAAGCGAAATCAGACATGACATAGTCCCAATGGTGTTCTGGGTGGTACAGAATTGCAGTCTACAGGAAATGGTGCAAAGCAGAGCTGGATTTAAAGAACAGTATCAGGAAGGGGGGGGTATCGTACTGGGAGCACAGAACTCGCCTCATACTATCGACGTCTACGGCGACTATAGAATTGTCCTACTACATAGCCTATTGTCGAGATATCTTCATAGAGCATCAATGGGGGAGGCAACGTATAGGCTATAGCACAAAGGGCAGCGTATAGCGCTCATCGCCAGTACCTAGCATCACGATAGCAAACATCGATTGTTCTTGGATATCTTGTCGTGTCAGACTTCATTGCATGACTTGCAGGACTCATGCGGACTGTTCACATCAGTTGGTGTGGATGCCTCCCCGCGCAGAATTTGCCGATACCGATGTCCAGATATCCTTCATAAGGGACCCGTATATTCTCCTACTACTCGCAAGCCATATGCCCCCTTCTTTTCTGAGTGGATTCGGACGACTATAACAAAGAATCTTACTAGATTTGAAGAGGGAGCTGATATCAAAATCTTAGCAAGGGCCAGGAATTCCTGATGGGCAAAAGATGATTGTAGCTACCATAAGGCTGGCGTTTTTCTACAACGGATTACCACGACCATCTCATTCTAGCAGAAATTCGTTCTAACTATTTTGTTTTCAAGTTTTGTAGATTTTCACAAGAATGCTCAAGTTGCTGACTGTTTAATCTCTAGGAAGATGTTCATTGGTGGATTGAACTGGGAGACCACTGATCGTAGGTTAAGGCATACTATGTTCGAAGACGGTCTAATTTTGTGAACAGAATCACTGAAGGAATATTTTTCGCAATTTGGAGAGGTGCTAGAATGTACGGTTATGAGAGATGGCGCATCTGGTCGATCTCGGGGTTTTGGATTCCTCACATTCAAAGACGTCAAAACTGTCAATATTGTTATGGTGAAAGAGCACTGGCTTGATGGAAAGATTGTAAGTACTTTTCTTGCATTTGATTTTTCAGAGGGAAAGTCGATTTATGTTTTGGAGATGAATGCACCTGGCGTATACTGTCGCCACTTCCCATTTTCCTACCTCATTTGATTTTGTTCCCCAACTTTACACCTTCGCAGAGTTATGTACCTCCTAGTAAATATTTTTGATAGCTAACATGA
>Ga0247812_10000603_pt1 | contig 21650 bp, 11 predicted proteins | sample UWRJL149409B1_FD_178011 | JGI IMG/M metagenome (GOLD analysis project Ga0247812, IMG submission 178011) | Plant litter microbial communities from Arlington Agricultural Research Station in Wisconsin, United States - UWRJ-L149-409B-1 | ecosystem: Environmental > Terrestrial > Plant litter >...
CCCCAATTCCAATAATCAGTACGAATACCTTCCGGACTCAAATCTGAATCGTAACTTGTTTTTCCAGGACCAAAAGGAACTTCCGTAGGATCTGACACAGATTTACCTCCGGCTTCCTTTGGTTTTCCTGAAAGCTGTTCTAAATCGTACAATGTATTGACCATGTACTCCATTTTATCCTTAAAATTGGCCTGAAGCGTTTTATCATAACCTGTACTTGCATATGCCTGAGCAATGGCAGTTAGGTAATGTCCGGTTGCATGTCCGCGTAATTTGGTTTCCTGTGTATCCCAAACCCCTAATGGTTCTGCGCCTGTTGGCTGTGCTTGTCCAAAAGCATTGCGAAACATATATAAAAAAGAATCCGGATCTGTGGTGGCAAGTGTTGTGATGAATTTATCGCGGTTCTCTATAAATTTTGTTTGGTGTCCGTCAAGATCATTATTCAAAGACACCTGATCGAGATGAAATACTTCTAGTTTACGTTGTGGTGTTTGGTTTGCTTGTGCTGTAATTACTTTTACAACTGCTTTTGGCTTCAGCTCTGTTCCGGGAATGATTCCGGTTACAGTATATTGACCTGCTTTTAGTACCTGACTATTGTCTGTGGGTGAAGGCCAAATTACGCGCACTTCCGGTCCCTGAACGCCATCTTTGTAAATTCCTTTGATATAACTTGGCAATCTCGGCAGATATCCAACTCCGGTTGTTACCGAAATATCTGAAACGCTGGTTAAATATTGATTATAAAGTTGCGGACTTGTTTTAGGAAACGACGGAAGATCTTTAGCCTGTTCTTCTCCCGTTTCTTCTTCCTGCTCTTCTTTTAAAGAATTATGATATATTCTGGCAACTTGTTTATCATTTAAAGGAATTCTGTAAATTCTAAAATCATGTAGTTTAGCATTCAGAGAAGCACTTTCTGATGTTATTGATTTACCAATATAAAGCACATTTTTATCTCCTGATTTATTATCAAAAATCTGATCTAAATTGAGTGCTACATTTTTAGTTTCGCTTACCTGTACTCCATTCACGAAAGTGGTAATAGATTTTGATGGAATATTGATTACAACTGCCACATGATACCATTTGTCTTTTTCGAGAGCTGGTGCACTTGCCTTGTATTTTGCTCCTGCCCCATTATTTATTTCAGCCTGAAATCCTCCGTTAGTTGCTATTGGTTCCGCAAAAAAATGAGCATTGGCACTTTTTCCAAAATCAAAAAATATTTGTCCTTTTTGTGCAGATCGCAGGAAAATCCAGCCTGTTATACTTACAGATTCTTCTCCTACCAATGCGTCACCCGGAAGTGTTACAAAAGCTTTAGCATCTGACGGTAAAGAGAGTACTTTGCCAAACTGTTCGTCATTTACAAATTTGGCTTGTGATTCCGGAATCTTACCGTGTAAATTATTTCTTGACCAGTCTTTTGCATTTCCGTCAAATATATAGCGCGCAATCAATCCTGTCTCCCCAATTCCGTCTAAAATCTGATCGCCTCCTTGTGCCATTAACGTTGTTGAACAAGATGCCCAAAAACTTAACAATACACAAATAAATAGCCTGTATCTTTTCATAATCTAAATCTTTTAAACTTTTTTTACTTATAAACTTCGCTCCACTCCGGTGGTGTAACACCTAATAAATGCTGCACAAAATAGTCTCTGCGTTTGCGTTCGCCATAATCGCCTCCGGCCGAATGTCCCATTCCCGGAACGGTTACTAATTCAAAATTTTTATTGGCTTTTATCAGTGCGTTTGCAAATTGCATGGTTGATGCCGGGTCGACATTATCGTCTAACTCTCCCAGAATCAACATCAGATTACCGTTTAGTTGTGCAGCATTTGCTGTATTCGAGCAAGCTTCATATTCTGGTCCTACGGGATATCCCATCCATTGTTCATTCCACCACATTTTATCCATTCTATTATCGTGACAGCCACAAGATGCTACGGCTACATCATAAAAATCAGAATTAAATACCAAGGCTGCTCCTGCATTTTGTCCTCCAGCCGATGTACCGTGAATTCCTACTTTATCAATATTCATGTAAGGATATTTGGCGGCAGCGGCTTTCATCCAGAGTTTTCTGTCGGGGAAACCTCCGTCTTTTAAATTTTTCCAGCAAACATCATGAAAAGCTTTTGAACGATTTGAAGTTCCCATTCCGTCAATCTGAACCACAATAAATCCTAATTCTGCCAATGACGACATTGCCCAGTAATAAGGCTGGAAATTTTTAGGTACAAATGAATCGTGCGGACCTGCATAAATGTATTCGATAATGGGATATTTACGATTAGGATCAAAAGTGGTTGGGCGTACAATAACTCCCCAAATATCTGTTTTTCCGTCTCTTCCTTTGGCTGTAAAAACTTCTGGTGCTGTCCATCCTGTTTTCTGCAATTCGGTAATATCAGCTTTTTGCATTTCTACAATAGCTTTTTGCGTATCGACACTTTTTAAAACTGTAACCGGTGCAAAATCTACACGTGAATACTGATCGACATAATATTTGTAATCCGGCGAAAAAGTTACTTTATGATTTCCGTTTTCTGTTGTTAATCTTGTGAAGTTTTTTCCATTAAAATCTATTCGGCAAAATTGTAATAAATACGGATCCTGATCTTTGTCTAATCCGCTTGCGGTAAAATAAATTTGTTTCTTTTCTTCATCTACTTTAATTACTTCTCTAACTGGCCAGTTACCTTTTGTTATTTGATTTTTTACTTTACCTGTAAGAGCATCGTATAAATACAAATGATTCCATCCGTCACGTTCCGAAGCCCAAATAATTTCGTTGCTTTTTTTACTGTCAAAACGGTATCTTTTTCCACTGTATTCTACAAACGTCGGACTCGTTTCTTCAATTATAACCTTTACTTTTCCAGTTGTCGAATTTACTTCCAAAACGCGATATACCTGATGCCCTCTTTGATTGTATTCGAAGGTAAAACCACTATTATCTTCTTTCCATTCAAACCCTGAAAGACCATATTGTTCCTGAAATAAATCAGTCGCTACCGGAATTTGTTTTTTTGAAGACACTACAAACAATTGCGGACTTTTAAATGGCAACTGATCACCTGGTTTTAAATAATCCCTGGTTTGTAATTTGGGCTGAAACTGATCTTTTGGACTCGATTCTACAAAATAAATTTTGTGTTCTTCGCCGGGTCTCACTTTATACGCCATGATCTCACCGCTATTTGGGGACCACTGCATGTACGATGAATAATAAAAACCTTTTGAGCCATCATAACTTAACTGGGTTTCTACTTTAGTCTTTTTATTTTTAATATATAAATTGTAATTTTTAATGAATGCCGTATGTAAAGAATCAGGAGAACCTACAGGTTTATTGCCCAATTCATCAAAGTTTCCGCCCCAATACTCATTTGTTCTTAAAGGCTTTTTATATGCACCTAATTTCTTTAATTCGTAAGTACTTAAATTACAAGAGATTTTGATTGTATCCGCTGTAAAAGTTACTGTAGACAAGGTTTTGTCAAACTCTAAATTTTCAATTGGCAGATCTTTGGCGTTTATTTCTTTCCCCGCTATTTTTGATAATGACTGTGCTAATTTATGATGATCAAAAGCCTGTTGTTGTTTGTGCTGTTTGGTATCTACCAAAAGAAATTCTTTTCCTTTTAATAGGTTATTGCTATACCATACATAGTCATATCCTACCCAATGAAACTCTTTTGGAGTATTAATTACTTTATTTTTGAATAAAGAATCTACAGCGTTAGCTCTCTTGTACTCTTTTAAAGTTCCCTGAGCCTGAGCTATTAAACAATACGAAAGTGTTAAAAATACACTTATTTTTTTACCAGTTGTTCTCATAATTTAAATATTAATAAAAATATATATTATTTATTGAGATCTATGGGTTAATATTAACAAATACTAATATTATATTACCCATCGAAATCAAAATGTGAGGAAAATCAGTTATTAAATACAAGTAAGGTGTTGAAAAACAGTATTTCTTAACCTCAAAAACGAAATGAAGTAAATCGAATTATTTTTTCTTTGGCTTAAGCCAAAACAAATTTCAATAGACCTATTTGAGCATTTCATATTGTAGAGACGCACTGCTGTGCGTCTAAGCAAACTTTGTCTATATGCAAAATGTTAGAAACGCAGTAATGCATCTACATTAATACCTGATTCTATTTTAATAGACCTAACAGGTTTTTAAAACCTGTTAGGATGTCAAAGATTAATTTGGCGTTTTTTCTTTTATCAAATAATAGATTGGAATTCCCATTAACATAATTAAAACGCCCCACCCACAAGTGGAGAATTTGGTGAACAATAACGACACGCAAACTGCCGAGGCAATTATAATATAAAGCAAGGGTAAAAAAGGATATCCGATTGCTTTGTAAGGGCGAACTGCATCAGGCATTTTTTTGCGAAGACGTATAATTCCGTAAATCGTTAAAATGTAGAAAATCAGCACTATGATGATTACGAAGTCTAATAAATCCCCGTATTTTCCGGTAAGACATAATACAGATGCCCATATACATTGTGCCCAAAGTGCCCAGGCAGGAACGCTTGAATGGTTTAATATTGCTGCTTTTTTAAAGAACAAACCATCAGTTGCCATTGTATAATACACTCTGGCTCCTGCCATAATCAATCCGTTATTACAGGCAAAAGTCGAAATCATAATCATAATGGCGATGATCAGCGTTCCTATATCTCCAAAAATATAGTCGGCCGCAACAACCGCAACCCGATCTGATTTTGCGCCGGCAATTTCGCTAAGCGGAATAACAGCTACATACATTATATTGACCAGAACGTAAATAATAGTTACAATTAAAGTTCCCAGAAACATACTTAAACCCACATTTCTCTTTGGATTTTTTATTTCTCCTGCAATAAAGGTTACGCCTGTCCAGGAATCACTCGAAAATAAGGTTCCAACCATTGCAGCAGAAATTCCTGAAATTAGAGCTGTTGTACCAATTGGCATCCAGGAACCTGTTTCGGTATTAAAGGAACGCGGCGTCCAGGCATCTGTCCAGTTCATATTCCAGATAGAAGATTTGGCAGCTAATGTAAATCCGAAAATGATTAATCCTGAAATGGAAACTATTTTTATAATGGTTAAAATCGTTTGTAGAATCTTGCTGTTTTTTACGCCGCGGGTATTCAGATAAGTAAGGAAAATAATGGTTACGATAGAAACGATTTGTGCTACGTTAAGCTTAAAACTCCTCAACTCATAAATAATATTTTCATCGCTGACAGCAGGAATTAAATAGGCTGTAAACTTTGAAAATGCAACGCCAACCGCCGCAATTGTTCCGGTTTGGATAACAGCAAAAAAGCTCCAGCCGTATAAAAATGCTACTAATTTATTATACGCTTCTTTAAGATAGACATATTGCCCGCCGGCATTAGGAAACATGGCGCTTAGTTCTCCGTAACTTACTGCAGCAATCATCGTTATGATTCCTGAAATAAGCCATATTAAGATAAGCCATCCTGTTGAACCTACTTGTCTGGCAATATCGGCACTTACAATAAATATTCCCGATCCAATCATAGAACCTACTACGAGCATGGTTCCGTCAAGAAGCCCGAGTTCTTTTTTAAATTCTTCGTGGTTATTGTCTGTCATTTTGGTCTTGTTTTTTGGTTTGTTTTTTGTTTAGGTATGCGGTAATCTGTTTTTAAATTTTAAATGTGGTTAGTATTTAGAATTTATGAATGTGAGTTTTTGTTATTATTATTTGTAATAAGGTCCGGCGGAGCGACATGTTTATAGACAAAATTCATACGCCCAATATTAGAGCTCCATTAATGATAAATATGTCACCCCGCTGGGGTTCTAGCAAACATGGTAATTAATTTCTATAAATATATCGCCCCGCTGGGGCTGGAAAATTAATTCACAATTAATGGCGAAATTTTCTCTCGCAGATTTGGCAGATTAGCAGATCATTAATAAATTCAAGAATAAATCTGCCTAATCTGCTAAATCTGCGAGAAACAAACTATTTCCATTTTTTATATCCCGGGAAACTTTAAATACAAATGAAAATCCTTATTTAATAAAAAAAAATCAGCTTCAAGTTTGGTTAGAAAATGAAGCTGATTTTTTAGAGCTGAAACATTTGTGTATCTACCGAAGTAGTTTTCCCTGAAATGATTTCTTCTACTATTTTGCCTGTTGCAGGTGCCAGACTTAATCCCATCATGGCGTGTCCTGTTACCAGCGTTAAATTTTTAAGTTTTTTATCTCTTGCAATAATTGGCATTCCTGAAGGCGTACAAGGTCTGAAACCAAACCAGGTATCTTCTACTTTTGGCATTTCGATTTTTAAATCCGGATAAAAATCATTTACTGAATTTACAATTCCCTGAAGTCTGTTTTGATTGATTTTGGTGTCATTGGTATGCGTAATTTCCATAGTTCCTCCAAAACGAATATCATTATTCATAGGCGTTACAGCAACTTTTCCTTCGCATAAAATGGTTGGAATCGATGGTTTGTGATTTTGATCTTTTAATGTAAAACTATATCCTTTTCCTGGTAAAATCGAAATATTAACATTCAGTTTTTTAGCGATATGCGGACTCCACGATCCTGTTGCCAAAACAACCTCATCTGTGGTAAAATTGCCTTTATCTGTGATAATTTCTGCAACGGTATTATTCTTTAAAACAAAATCATTTACGGTGGTTTGTGAATGAATTTTTACGTTTAACCGGTTCAGTTCTTCTTTGATGAACTGCATGAATTTTTGAGGATATACATGCGCATCACTTTTATAATGAACGCCTCCAATGATATTTGTTGCGGTTCCTTTTTCTAATTTTGAAACTTCATCTTTTGAAAGAAAATCGACTTGTAATCCTAATTTTTCTGCCAAAATTCCTTCGTGTTGAATTTCTTCGCCTGTTTTTTCAGTTTTAAAGAGCATCAAAAGTCCTTTTTCTTCATAAAAAAAGGAATTGTTGTGTTTAGCAAAATCCTGATACAAGTCTTTACTCAAAAGTGATAAGTCGCAAAGTGCGGGCATTGCTTTTTCGACGTGTTTTAAATTGGCGTGTTTGTAGAATTGTAATCCCCATTTCATTAAATCCATATTTAATCTGGGTTTTACATAAAATGGACTCTGACTGTCAAACATCCATTTTATTCCCTGCGCAATCATACCGGGCTGTGCCAAAGGAATTATATGCGATGGAACAATCATTCCTGCATTTCCGTAAGAACAGCCGTCGCTCATATCCGATTTATCAAAAACAACTACTTCATAACCTTCTTTGGCTAAATAATATGCTGAACACAAGCCAATTATCCCTCCGCCAATTATACTTACTTTTTTCATTAGTATTCTAAATTTAAAAATTCATTGGCAAAGAAGTTTTTCTGTAAACCAATGAATTTTTTACATTATCATTCTTTTTTAAATCACCTGAAAACCAAAAGCATACGGATCATCATCTTCGTCAATAATGATATTATTGTAACCGTACACTTTTGCCCAGCCCTGAATACTTGGTACTATGGCTTTGATATCTCCTATAGAAGTTTCTTCTTCTACTCTTCCAATAAATTTACTTCCAATAAAACTTTCGTGTATGTAATCTTCTCCTTTTTTTAGTTTTCCTTTGGCGTGAAGCTGAGCGATTCTGGCCGAAGTTCCGGTACCGCATGGAGAACGATCGATAGCTTTGTCTCCATAAAAAACGGCATTACGTCCGGATGAAGTTGGATCTATAGGATCTCCTGTCCATAACATATGGCTTACATCGCGAATGGTATCATTTTCTGGATGAATGAAAAGATTTGGATATTTCTCGTTGATGCGTTTACGAACTTCCTGACTGTACTGCACAATTTTTCCGGCTGTAAAATCCTGAACGCCTGAAAAATTCTGCTGCGGATCTACAATAGCATAATAATTTCCTCCGTAAGCGACATCAAAAGTAATTTCTCCCAATTCCGGACAATCAATAGTAAGACCTTCGGCAGCCAAATACGATTTTACGTTCGTCAATCGTACCCAGTCTACTTTTTTTCCGGTTTGCTGGTATTCGATCTGAACCAAACCTGCAGGTGCTTCCATTTTGATTTTTCCCGGAATTTTCGGAATAACCAAACCTTCTTCGATAGCAATGGTTATCGTTCCTATAGTTCCGTGACCGCACATGGGCAAACAACCTGAAGTTTCGATAAATAAAATTCCGAAATCATTTTCAGGATTGCTTGGCGGATACAAAATACTGCCGCTCATCATGTCGTGACCGCGGGGTTCAAACATAAGTCCTTTACGAATCCAGTCGTATTCTTTTAAAAAATGTTGTCGTTTTTCGCTCATGTTGTTTCCAACCAAATTGGGCCCGCCACCAGCGACAACTCTTACCGGATTTCCGCACGTATGTGCATCTACACAAAAAAAGGTTTTTCTTGGCATAAATTATATTGGGTTCTTTGTTAGTATATCATTTACGGTTCTGGTAATATTTAACGGGTTTTTGTCCTGTAAACCGTCTGGTAATAATTGATCCGGCCAATCCTGAAAAGTTACCGGACGAACCCATCTTTTTACCGCTGTTAATCCTACAGATGTAAATTTACTGTCTGAACTTGCAGGAAAAGGTCCGCCGTGTGTCATTCCGGAACAAACCTCAACTCCTGTTGGAACATTATTATAAATTAATCTTCCCACTTTATTTTTAAGGTTTTCGATTACTTCCTTAAAATTGTCGAATTCTTGTAAATCGGAATTTAAAACTGTTCCGGTCAATTGTCCTTCTAAATCGAAGATAATTTTATTGAGCTGCTGCACATCATCACATTTGACAACTACAGAAAAAGGCCCGAAAACTTCTTTGTGAAATGTTTTATTTTTTAAGAAAGTTTCACCATCAACCGTAATTATATTTTGCAATGCATAATTTGGTTTTACCACTTTCTCTAAACTGGTTTGCTGCGTATATCCTTCTTGTCCAAGCACTTCTGATTTCAGGCTTTCGTATTGGCTTTTTATATTGGGATGCAGCATGCAAGTTGGGTCTATTTTATCTGTCTCTAAAGCTAAAATAGTAATAAAATTATCTAACCCAGCGCTTTTTATACCTAAAATAAGTCCCGGATTTGTACAAAATTGTCCTGTACCAGCCACAATTGAAGCAGCATAATTTTTAGCCCATTTTTCAGCATCTGTTTGTAATGCCGATGGCAAAATTAAAACAGGATTGATGCTTCCCATCTCTGCGTAAACCGGAATTGGAATAGCTCGGTTGGCTGCAATTTTGCAAAGTGCCGTGCCTCCTTTTATACTTCCTGTAAAACCTACTGCTTTTATGGATGGATTTTCGACCAAAGAGACACCTACTTCTATACCGTGGCTGTTCAGGTTCGAAAATACACCATTTGGCATTCCGGTTCTTTTGGCTGCTTTTATAACTGCCGAAGCTACTAATTCACTTGTTCCTGCATGAAGCGGATGTGATTTTACCACCACAGGACAACCGGCCGCTAATGCACTGGCTGTGTCTCCGCCAGCTGTAGAAAACGCAAACGGAAAATTACTGGCTCCAAAAACGACTACAGGCCCTATCGGGATTTGCTGTCTTCGAATATCGGGTTTACCTTCTGTTTTATTAATGATGGCTTCTATCCAGGAACCTTCTCTCAACATCGTAGCAAATGCTCTAAGTTGTCCGGTTGTTCTGCCGCGTTCGCCATTTGCTCTTCCGGCAGGAAGACCTGATTCCTGAACATAAGTTGTTAGTAAATCTTCGCCAAGGGCTTCAATTTCTTCGGCAATAGCGTCCAGAAAATCTGCTTTTTTTACATCTGCAATTGTTCCGTATGTTTTAAAAGCTTCTTCGGCTAATGCTACGGCCTGTGAAATTTCTTCTGCTGCAGCTTCATAAAAAACAGTTTCATTCTCAGAATTTAGTTCCGGATTTATTGTTTTGTAGGTCGTTTTACCTTTTGCGGAAAGCACATCTCCAATATAATTTTTTCCTGTAGTCATCGCTTTCTTTTCAATTTTAATTAAATATTTTTATATGCCGGCAATACAGGTCTGTTTTTCATTGCTGAATCTATGATCGACAAAACACGCTCTCTTTCTTTGCCTTGTAACGGAAGTCTTGGTGCTCTTACATTTTCTGTTCCCAGTCCTGTTGCTACTTCTGCCAATTTTATATTTTGTACCAATTGCGGAGAAATATCCAATTCTAATAATGGCATAAACCATCTGTAAATTGCTAAAGCTTCATCTACTTTTCCGGCTTTTACCAATTTATAAATAGCCACTGTTTCTGCAGGATATGCTACCACTAATCCGGCAACCCAACCATCTGCTCCGGCCACTAAACTTTCGAGTGCCAATGTATCTACGCCGCAAAGCACTTTTAATCTGTCGCCAAAACGGTTTCTGATTCTTGTTACATTGCTAATGTCTCTGGTGGATTCTTTTACTGCCTGAATGTTTTCGAGTTTTAAAAGTTCTTCGAACATGTCCAGTGTTACCTCTATTTTATAATCTACAGGATTATTGTAAATCATAATAGGTAATGATGTACTTTGAGCAATTTCCTTAAAATAAACTACTGTTTCATGATCTGTTGCTTTGTAACGCATTGGCGGCAAAAGCATTAAACCATTTACACCTAATTCTTCGGCACGTTTTGCCAAAGTAATGGCTTCGCTGGTCGTTTGCTCGGCAATATTTACAATAACCGGAATTTTTCCTTCGACAATTCTTAGTGTGTTGTTTATTAAAACCTCTTTTTCTTCTTTAGTCAATGTACTTGCTTCTCCAAGAGTTCCGCCAAGTATGATTCCATTCACTCCAGCATCAATTTGTGCTTTAATATTCTTCTCGAACATTACGAGGTCCAGTTGACCTTCTGCTGTAAACTTTGTCGTTACAGCTGGCATTACGCCATCCCATTTTATTTTCATATTCTTAATTTTTATCAAAAATAAAGCTTAAAGAAAAGAGCTCCTGTGTCATTATTAGCCTTTATCAATACTATATTACCATATCTGTTGCATAATCTGTTTTTTTTGTTAATATTTACATATCTAAAAACAAAACGTTGAAAATTCTACCTTTTAAAATACCCAAAACCGAAAGAGAAGCTCTCATTTATCAGGAAGATATTGAGCGTGTTTTCTATGACCAATTGCACCAACATGAAGAAATTCAGATCAGTTATATTGCAAAAGGTTCCGGAACTTTGATTGTAGGGGATTCTATAAATGATTATAAGGAAGACGATATTTTAGTAATTGGTGAGAATGTTCCTCATGTTTTTAGAAGTAATGTAGAGGCAAGTCCGGAATCAGTAATGCTGACTTTGTTTTTTACGAAAACTTCTTTTGGCAAAGATTTCTTTAGTCTAAATGATATGAGTTCTGTAGATGATTTTTTTAAGGATTCTGAGTACGGCATGAAAATACTTTCGAATCAAAAGAAAATTACACATCATTTTAATAAACTAAAAAAACAGAATAAAATTCAGCGTATTGCTTCTTTCCTGAAAATTATAAATATCATTATCTCTTCAGAAAAAACGCCTCTTTCTTCTTTTGTTTACAAAAAGAAATATACTGATGATGAAGGCCGCAGAATGAGTGCTGTTTTTGAATATGCCATAGAATATTACCATCAGAATATTACTTTAGATGAAGTGGCAGAAAAAGCGAATATGAGTAAAAATGCTTTTTGCCGTTATTTTAAAAAACGCACCAACAAAACTTTTTTTCAGTTTTTGATTGAAATCAGAATTGAGAATGCCTGTAAATTACTTCACAACAAAAAAGATCTTTCGATTGCTTCGATTTCTGAACTTTGCGGTTTTCAGGATATTGCCAACTTCAACAGAAAGTTTAAGGAATTGAAAGGAATTTCGCCTTCGCATTATCGTGCGCAGTTTTAAGTTTTTTTTTAGTTTCTCGCAGATTTTTTTAATTGCGCAAAGACGCAAAGACGCAAAGTTTTTATTTAACTTGTTTTTATAAATTGTCAAAAAAATAAAGGCTTTAGCTAAATATTTATATTTTGGCTAAAGCCCATAGTTGTCTGCTCATTTTTGTCATCCCGAGGAACGAGGGATCTCCGTTAGTGGCTCGACAATTTTTGAAATACTTTGTGTGAGTTTCTTGTGGAGATTTGTTTCACGCAGATCTTGCAGATTGAGCAGATTTTATTTTTTATTAGGCTATAATTTTAATATAAAAAAACTTTTAACCCAAAAGTGATTATTATATTGTCAGGCTGATCGTCCCGAGACTTCGGAAGAAGCCCACGTTCCAATTGGAGCGCCCTTCGACTTCGCTCAGGGTGACAATGATTGTAATTATTTCAATTATAATTAAAAAAGTGAAAAGCCGTTCCTAAAGAAGGAACAGCTTTTCACACACTTATAATTACAAGTAACCAACTTGTAAAATCTTTATATTAATTTCTAGTAACCAGGATTTTGCTTCAAATTGCTATTTTTAGCCATTTCTGATTGTGGTATTGGAAAAATAGCTCTAAAACTATCTGCAGGATCTCCTTTCTTTGAAAACCAGGATTTTGTTGAATATATTCCAAATCGTATTAAATCTTGTCTTCTATGCGCTTCACCAACAAATTCCCATGCCAGTTCATCAAGGAAACCACCATACTGAATATCTGCACCACCTTCATAATTGGTAATTACTCCAGCCTGATAAGTTCCGTATTTATAAACACTTCCTCCTAAAAGTTTTGCTCCGGTTACTGTTGCTTTTGCAGGATTGGTATTTTTAAAATTTCTTTGTCTCACTTCAGTAACAATAGCTGCGGCTCCACCGGCATCACCTTTTCTTAACAAACACTCTGCTTTTATCATCATAGCATCTGCCAATCTGTAAAAAGGTACATCATTACTTGCTTGTCCTACAACACCAGGGCCAATTTCATATTTAACCATTCTAAAACCTTCGTTAGGCTCGGTACCGTCAACACTAGTCATATAATTAATATATTCAAATTGTGTTACTTTATCATCTAACATTATCGGTTCTCCTTTACTGGTAAACTGCTTGCCGCCTAACCAACAATCTTTTAATCTTTGGTCATCCGGGTCATACGTATCTATAAATTGAGGTATTCCGCCAGTTCCGTTCCAGGGACCTCCTGCCAAGTCAAAAGTGGCCTGACTTGCAGCCGCCAATGTTCTGTATGGCCAGCTTGTTCCCGGAGCTTTTACCTGATCAAAAGGGATGGATAATATTTGTTCCGGAGAAGATTCATTTTTTATAATGAAATTATCCAGATAATTAGATGTCAATCTAAAACCACCATTATTGATAACATCATTTACCTGAGCCAAAGCTTCATCCCATTTAGGAGTACCTAAATAAACACCTGCATTCAGGTATAATTTTGCCAAAGTCATTTTTACAGCCCACTGATTTACTTTACCATAAGTCGAAGAATTATTCTTATCGCTTAAATAAGGCAAAGCTGTTTTTAATTCACTTTCTACAAAATCAAATACTTCTTTTCCTGTGTTTTGAACTGGTAAATATCCCGGAGGATTGATATATGAAGTTACAATAGGGACATTTCTAAAATTATCTAATAGTAAATAATAATAAATAGCTCTTAACGCTCTTAATTCCTGAATGACATTTTCTTTGTTTTCAATGCCTTCTATTTGCTCTACCTGATAGATCGCACGATTGACTTTATTTACGCCTGTAAACATATAATACCAATTGCCCTCTGCCATTGGAAGCGCAGTTCCCCATGTATGTTTGTGCATGGTAATGTAATAATCTCCCCAGCCAATTCCGTTTCTTTGAGGCGTTACCATTAGATCTGAAGAATCTTCATACAAGTTATAAACGGCATCCCAATCTGCATAAATTTGTCTAAACGAGTTGTAAGCTGGTGCAATAATACTCGCTAAATCCTCTGCAGTTAAATTACTATTCTCTGCACTTACCTTATCATAAACGGTCTCATCTAAATTTGTACATCCTGTTCCTAAAAGAAGTAAGCCGGAAATAAGAATTTTATATACTATATTTTTATTTTTCATTTTGATTTAATTTAAAAAGTTACATTTAAACCTAAAGTCACACCTCTCGTGCTTGGATATTTATCTCTATTGTCCATTCCCTGCGACAAAGGATCTGCTCTTTTTATCTCCGGATCCAGGCCTTTGTATTTTGTAAATGTGGCCAAATTATTTCCGGATACATACAATCGCATTGCATTTATAATTTTAAATGGTGCTACATCAAAGTTATACGAGAAGGTTACGTTATCTACTTTTACATAATCTCCTTGTTCAACATAGTAGCTTACGTAGGTTTGATTGTAGTTTAATACCGCTTTATCATATACTTTATCATATGCACTCTCTAAGGTATTATAAGCAATTGTTGGATTTTCGTAAAACATACGTTGTGTATTGAGTATTTGAAAATCGAAAGCTCCTGTTAATACAACGCTTAAGTCAAATTTTTTGTAGGTAAAAGTATTCGTCCATCCGGCATAATACTGCGGAATACCATTTCCTAAATATTGCTTGTTTTTATCGTTATACATTTCTGTAGTAAGTGTTTTTGTTGTGCCATCAGGCAATTCAACAATCCATTTACCATCAGTAGTAATGTCTACAGATTTTAATCCCCAGAAATTCCCTATTGACTGTCCAACTTCTAATCTGTGTGTTTCAAATGAAATTGGATCTCCTGTGTTTCCTGTATTCAAAAAATCTCCTTCAATTTTGTATAAATCATTCGAAAGACTTGTTAGCTTATTTTTATTGTGCGAAAAAGTCATAGAAGAATTCCAATTAAAGTTTTTTGTTCTGACAGGAACTGTATTCAAAAGAATTTCAAATCCTTTGTTTTCCATTTTTCCAACATTGGCAGTAATTTGACGGAACAAATAAGGAGGAGTTGGTACATTATAATCCCATAACATATCACTTGTTTTTTTACTGTAGACATCAAAGCTTCCGGAAATTCTGTTATCAAAAAATCCAAAATCAAGACCAATATTTACCTCAGCAGTTTTCTCCCAACGCAAATCAGGATTAGGGTTACTTGCCGGCTCTAAACCTTTAACCCATTTTCCGTTACTAAAGAAATAGCCATCATAATTATACAATGTCATTGACATATAAGGATCATTTGGTATTACTCCGGTTTCTCCGTAACCTGCTCTTAATTTTAAAGTATTTATAGCAACAACGTCTTTCAGGAAAGATTCTTTATTGATGCTCCATCCTCCGGAAACTGCCGGAAAATTACCCCATTTGTGATTGTCTCCAAACTTAGATGAACCTTCTCGTCTGATACTAAATAACAAATCGTATTTATTATCAAAATTATAGTTTGCTCTACCAAAAAATCCAATTAACTTACTGTCATTTTTATAACTATCCATAGATGCGGTACCATCTGACAAACCATTACCTGCGTCTAAATTATTATAAGAAAAGGCATCTGTTGGAAAATCAGAATTACCGGCAGAAAATCCCTCATTAACAGTATATTGATAACTGTAACCACCTAATATTGTAAAATCATGTTTGCCCAAATTTTTATGATACTTAGATGTTAATTCTACATAATCATTATCTGTAACTCCTGTACTTCTTGAGGCAACGCCGTTTCTTTTATTTATGGTATTTGAATAATGTTGTTTGGTTTCAGCATATCCTGTTAAACCTGTATTTTTATTTTTTGAAAGCTGTGCACTAACATCCCATCCCGGTAACAAATCCAAAGTTAAATTAGCGGTAAATCTTTGCCATGTACTATTTCTATCTTGTGTCGTTTCGTTCAAAATTGCGACTGGATTGTAATACTGCAGTTTATTTGAATCCTCATTATAAGTTCCATTTGGGTTATATACAGGAGCAGTAGGGTTTCTTATCATAGCCTGTCTGTAAGCATAGGAAGCAATACCTTCGTCGATACCCATATCACTTGTTCCGTTTAGTAAGCTTAAGTTGATCTTTAACTTATCGTTGAACATGCTGTGATTAACATCAAATGAAAATCGGTACTCTTTATTAAACGTATTAATAAAAGCTCCTGTTTGATTTACATAATTAAGGTTTACTATATAATTTGTTTTAGCTGTACCACCTTTAAAAGCTAAATTATGATTTTGAGAAAATCCTGTTCTTGAGATTTCATCTAACCAATCTGTACTGGCACCACCGTCAGTAAAAGGCAAGGTAACTCCTTGTGCACGCAAACCTCTTTGCTGACCTGCATCTAAAAATTTAGCTTTATTAGCAAAATTAGATGTCGTAGCAAATGTCGAGTACGTAATTGTTGGCGCTATTTCTGAATTGACTGTTTTTGTTGTAATAAGAATTACTCCATTTGCTCCTCTGGTTCCATAAATTGCAGCCGCCGAAGCGTCTTTTAAAACATCTATCGACGCAATTTCATTTGGAGATACCGTATCAATACTTCCGGGTACACCATTAATTAAAACTAAAGGTCCTGTTCCTCCTTTTAAAGTTGAGAAACCACGCAATGTAATATTGGGTGTTGATCCCGGCGAGCCTGAACCGTTATTGATACTTAGACCCGCAACTTTACCTTTAATAAGATCTGAAGCATCATTAATAGCGCCTCTTGTAAAATCTTTTTCCTTTACACTGGCTATTGCACTGGTGACTCTTGATTTTTTCTGAGTTCCGTATCCTACAACTACGACTTCATTTAATTCTTCTTTACTATCCTGAAGAGCTACATTTACAACACTCTTATTCAAAACAGCAATTTCCTGAGTTATAAAGCCCATATAACTAAAAATCAATTTTGAATCTTTATTTTTAAGTGTAATCTGAAAATTACCATCAAAATCACTTACAGCGCCATTAGAGGTGTTTTTTTCTAAAACTGATACTCCAGGTATGGGAATATTATTTGCATCTGTAATTTTACCGCTGATCTTCTGTTGTGAAAATGAGCTAAAAACAACGAACAAAAACAAAATCGTAAAGAACATCTTTTCTCTGTAAGAGGATGTTGCAGTACTTTTAAAAACATGCGTGGTTGGTTTCATAATTTAACTATATTGGTTAGTGTATTTTTAACACTTGTAAAATTATGTTAAATTGGAGTTAACGAAAATGCTGATATTACCATATGCTAATACTATATTATCCTCTTTTTTAAAAAAACATCTGTATTTGCTAAATTGACTAATAATTTAACAGAAAATTACGTCAAAAAATAAATTATATCTCTTTTTAAACCCAAAACACCTACAACTATTCAATATGACTTTGCTATAATATTATCTCATAATTTGTTATTGTATCTCTTTTTAAAAGAAATTAAGTTCTTAAAAACAGAAAGCCCTTTCTAAAAATAGAAAGGGCTCTTTATTATGCAAGTATTGTATTGAATACTATTCTATCGAAACAATGATAAATTCACTTCGTCTGTTTAATTGATGTTCCGCTTCTGTACAGGATACACCATCAGCGCAATTATTGATTAGCTGACTTTCTCCATATCCTTTTGCGGTTAATCTGCTAGAAGCAATACCATTTTTTGTTAACCATTGTACGGTTGCTTTTGCTCTTCTGTTCGATAAAGCAATATTGTATTGGGCAGTTTGTCGGCTATCTGTATGAGAACGAACATCGATTTTCATCTTTGGATATTGTTTCATTACCACCAGGATTTTTTCAAGTTCAAACTCTGCATCATTACGGATGAATGATTTATCCAAATCAAAATAAATAATAGGTATGTTTAGCGTTTTGGCCAGATCAGTTCCTACTCCTATAGATTTAATTCGTTTTTCTACTGGTACTACTAAATTTGTTTCGCCAGTTTGTTCTATTATAGTTACCGGAACTTCCTTGGTTTCAAAATCTTCTTTGGCGGTTCTTACGTAGTATTTTTTGCTGCATTCCACATTAAAGTTGTAAGTTCCATCTGCTTTTGTAACAACTTCAGCTATATTCTTAAATTGTTCGTCGAGCAAAGTTACTTTAGCATTTTCGAGTAATTTGCCTGTCTCCGAATCAACAATAGTTCCTTTTAGTTTTTGCTCGCAAAGTAGTTTTCTTGTTTCAGTGATTTTGTAAATGTCGTCGTTTCCAATTCCCCCTTCTCTGTTAGAAGAAAAGAATCCATTACTGGTTTCGCTATTGATGATAAAAGCAAAATCATCTTGTTTACTGTTTATTGGTGCGCCAACATTTTGCACTTCCGTAAAAGTACCATCGGTTTTAATTGTCGATACAAAAACGTCAAGTCCGCCTAATCCCGGTCGTCCGTCACTGGTAAAATACAATTGATTGTCTGCAGCTATAAATGGGAAAGTTTCTCTTCCTTCGGTATTAATTGCCGTTCCCAGATTTTCGGGTTTACCAAAGCTTTTATCATCATTGATCGTTACGCTGTACAAATCAGATTGTCCTAAGGTTCCCGGCATATCAGAAGCAAAATACAACTTTTTTTCATCATTGCTTAATGCGGGATGTGCCGTGCTGTATTGGTCACTATTAAAAGGCAGCTCGGTTATATTTGTCCATTTGTCATTAATAAATTCTGCTTTATAAAGCTTTAGCAAGGTAATTTTCTGATCATCTTTTCCTCTTTTTCCTTTAAGATAGTTGTTTCTGGTAAAATACATCGTTTTGCCATCTTTTGTAAAAACAGGTGTCGATTCGTTGAACTTAGAATTGATTTTCTTTTGAAAACGTTCCGGTTCTCCCAATGTTCCATCAGCTTTAAATTCGGCTGCATACAAATTCGTAAATGCTTTATTCGTCCATTTGAATGTCTTTCTAACTACTCCACCGGTATCTCTGGCAGATGCAAAGACCACTTTATTGTTGTAATAAGCACTTCCGTAATCTGTTTGCTTTGAATTTATTCCTGCATTGGCTATTTCGAATCTTCCTGAATTGGCTTTTATTTGTTCGAGATAGTTTTTATTATTTTCGAATAAAATCCCTCTTTTATCTGTTACCGTTTTTTTATTGAAGGCTTCGAGGATCTTATCCGCTTTAGCGTAATCTCCCTTTGCTTTTAGAGTTTGTGCATAACGATAATAGTATTCAGGTTTCTGTTCTGCATTCATTTCAAAAAGGGCATCGTACCATTTGCCTGCTTTAATCAGTTCACCATTAAAATAATAAGCATTCCCTAGTCTCTGAAACATGGTTTCATCTTTGTATCCTTTTTCTGCAACTTTTTCATAAGTTCCAATTGCATCAATATAAGCATATTGTGTATAATCTTTATCAGCTTTATTTTGACTTGTTGTCTGCGTGTTTCCTTTTAGCCCTATAAGTGCTAAAAAAATAGTAGAAACTATATGTTTAATTTTCATCTTTGAAGGATTTAGAAGAATCTTGGTGAAGTTATACGGCTATAATTATTGAAGAATTCGAATCGCAGGAATATTTCATGTGAACCTGAATTGTAATTACTTAATCTCGTTGTTTCGCGGTCGTAAGAATATCCAATAAATAATCCGTCGGTTACCTGAAAACCTGCCATCGCACTTAATGCTGCACTCCATCTGTAAGCTAATCCTGCTACAAATTTATCATTGAACATAAAGTTAGCAGAAAGGTCTACCTGCAATGGTGATCCTTCGACCATTTTGGTCAATACTGCAGGTTTGAATTTAATATAAGGATCTAAATCGAATACGTAACCCGCTATTAAATAGTAGTTTATTTTGTCTTTAAAGATCGCTGTATCATTATCGTCGTACCTATTGGTTTCGATGAAATTGGGTACAGATAATCCTATGTACGCCTTATCTGAATGGTAGTAAACTCCTGCTCCAACATTTGGCGAGAATTTGCTTTTTAGATCCTGAAATTGCGGGTCGCCCTGATGTTCCGGATTTAATTTGTTGACGTCGAGACTAAAAAGGTTCGCGGTTGCCTTGATTCCAAAAGATAACTTAAAAGTTTCAGATGTTGGTACCGTATATGATAAATCAGCTGATAAGGCATTCTCGTTTGTTGGCCCTATTTTATCGTTTACGAATGAAACTCCAAGTCCCAGATTACTGTTGCTTAAAGGTGTATTTAATGAAAAACTACTGGTTTCCGGTGCTCCATCGAGTCCTACCCATTGGGTACGGTACAAACCAAAGATGCTCATTGCTCCTCTGGATCCCGCATAAGCAGGGTTGATATTAATGGTATTGTACATGTATTGTGTGTACTGCGCGTCTTGTTGTGCAAATCCTACAGCGGAAAAAAACATAAAAACTAAAACTAATTTTCTCATTTATTTTTCTTTTAATAATGGCTTAGTTTTTTTTAGGGACTAAGCCATTTTAATTTGTTTTAACTATTATTTAGTGAGGTATAAATATCCTGCTTCCTGATGTGCGTTTGAATCGCTGTCTTTGTACTTAAGAATATAATAATACGTTCCAACCGGCAATCCATCTGATTGTTTTACTGTTGTGCGTCCTTCAGATATTCCTTTAAAAGCACGCTCTTCGTTATTATAGTTCTCACGCTCGAATACTAAAACTCCCCAACGGTTGTATATCTCGACTGTATTGTCAGGATAACATTCTAAGCCCTGAATGTAGAATCGTTCGTTTTTGGCATCTCCATTTGGAGACATCGCATTAAAGATTTTTATTACACAGCCTTCGATTGATAAAACGGTAGGATTATTTCCTAAATTATCTGTGTCATCAGAAGCATCATTTACAATAACACCTAAAGGATTTTGTCCTGTTGCTACTGCCTGATTAGAAACTTTTTTAGCATTGATATCACTTTGTTTTAAAGCATATACTCCTTTAAAAGTAGTACTATCAACTTCTCCCGGAGCTAACGATATTGGCCCTCCTGTCATAACAATTCCAGGAAGCGGATCGTTGACAACAACATTTGTTAACCTAACATTTCCGGTATTAGTCACCACGAAATTATACGTTATGGTTTCACCTGCTTCGGCATTTTTATTGTTGTTTTCATCATTAAACACTGCTGTCTTAATTAAGGCTATTCCTGATTTTTGTTCCAAAGTAGTAACCGTACAAGTAGGACAGCTAGGCATGTAAAATTTATCATTTGGAGTTAATGGTGAAGTATCTTCAGAATCATTATCGATACTTACTCCCTGTGGATCATTTCCGGTAACCAATGCTAAATTATAGACGGCACCCAAATCGATATCGGCTTGTGTAAGCACATAACTTGCTGTAAAAGTGGTCTCATCAAAAGCTAATGGTTCTAGTGAAATTGGCCCGCCAACAACTGTAACCATAGGATCTGATACTACAATATCTTTCATAGTAACATTTCCTGTATTCATTACTTTAAAAACATAGCTAATACGATCGCCTTCGTTTACTGACCCGTTATGGTTTGTATCTTCAAATGTTCCGTGTTTCAGTAATTTTAAACCAGGATTCTGAGATAATTTTGTTACCGTAGGGTCATTTTTCCCCGGTAATGCAGGATCATTGCTATCTGATAAATCAGTTATTGGAGTTCCAACAATTGGAGTTGCTGTTACTAAGGCCTGATTATTTATAAAACCTGCATCAACATCTGCCTGCGTGATTACATAAGTAGCGTTGAAAGTTGTATCATCTTTGGTTCCAATATTCATTACTGCAATTGGTCCGCCTGT
>Ga0247812_10000604_pt1 | contig 21577 bp, 18 predicted proteins | sample UWRJL149409B1_FD_178011 | JGI IMG/M metagenome (GOLD analysis project Ga0247812, IMG submission 178011) | Plant litter microbial communities from Arlington Agricultural Research Station in Wisconsin, United States - UWRJ-L149-409B-1 | ecosystem: Environmental > Terrestrial > Plant litter >...
TGGCCGAGCTGGTGGCGCCCCATGCCAGCCGCTATGTCTGCATCGATACCAGCGCACGCGTGGTCGCTGCGGCTAGCGAACGCCTGCGCCGCCTGCCGAACGTGGAAGTGCGCGAGGGCGACATGCATGCCCTGCCCTTCAAGGACCGCAGCTTCGATCTGGTCGTGCTGATGCACGCGCTTACCTATGCGGCCAAACCGGCGCAGGCCGTCACCGAGGCAGCGCGCGTCCTGCGTCCCGGCGGTCGCCTGCTGCTGTGCAGTCTGGCCCGCCATGAACACAAGGCGGCCGTTGACGCGTATGGCCACGTGAATCTTGGCTTTAGCGACAAAGAGCTGAAAAAGTTCGTCGACAAGGCCGGCCTGCAGGTATCCAGTCTGGAAACGGTGACACGTGAGAAACGGCCACCCCATTTCGAAGTCATTTCGCTGATCGCCAACAAACCCTGAGGTTGCCGTGCCCGCCCTGCCCTGGTTGCATCCCGAACGTGCCACGTCCCTGCTTGCCGCACTGGGCGAGCGCATCCTGATCATCGACGGTGCAATGGGCACGATGATCCAGCGCCACGGCCTGCAGGAAGCGGACTACCGCGGTGAGCGCTTCAGCAACGGAAGCGACACACACGCGGGCCCTCACGCGCACGGCGCTGGCTGCGATCATGGGCCGGTGGAGGAGCAGGACCTGAAGGGCAACAACGACCTCCTGCTGCTGACGCGGCCAGAGATCATCGCCGGCATCCACACCGAGTACCTGCAGGCGGGTGCGGATCTGGTGGAAACCAACACCTTCAACGCAACGTCGGTCAGCCAGGCGGACTACCACCTTGAGCATCTGGTGTACGAGTTGAACAAGGCAGGCGCGGCGGTTGCGCGTGCCTGCTGCGATGCCATGACGGTGATCACGCCGGACAGGCCACGCTTCGTCATCGGCGTCCTCGGACCGACAAGCCGGACCGCCTCCATCAGTCCGGATGTCAACGATCCCGGCTTCCGCAACACCAGCTTCGACGAACTGCGCGGCACCTATCGCGAGGCGATCGAGGGCCTGATCGACGGCGGCGCGGACACCATCATGGTCGAAACCATCTTCGACACGCTCAACGCCAAGGCCGCCTTGTTCGCGGTGGAAGAAGTCTTCGATGCACGCGGTGGCCGCTTGCCGGTAATGATCTCCGGCACGATCACCGATGCATCCGGACGCACCCTGTCCGGGCAGACGGCCGAGGCCTTCCATGCCTCGTTGGCACATGCCCGCCCGCTCTCCATCGGCCTCAACTGTGCGCTCGGCGCTGACGCGATGCGTCCGCACGTGGAGACCTTGTCCCAGGTGGCGGACTGCTTCGTCAGCGCCCATCCAAACGCCGGCCTGCCCAACGCCTTCGGCGAGTACGACGAGACGCCGGAGGAAATGGCGGCGACGCTGCGTGGATTCGCCACCGACGGCCTGCTGAACCTGGTCGGTGGCTGCTGTGGCAGCACGCCAGCGCATATCCGCGCCATCGCCGACGCCGTGTCCGGGCTGCCACCGCGCGCCCTGCCGCGCGAGCGGGAGCAGGCGGCATGAGCACCCACGGCCCGTACACCCGCCTGTCCGGCCTGGAGCCGCTGGTCATCACCCCGGACCTGCTGTTCGTCAACATCGGCGAGCGCACCAACGTGACCGGCAGCGCGCAGTTCCGCAAGCTGATCAAGGAAGAGCGCTACGAAGAAGCCGTGGACGTGGCACGTCAGCAAGTGGCCAGCGGCGCGCAGATCCTCGACGTGAACATGGATGAAGGGCTGATCGATTCGGAAGCCGCGATGACGCGCTATCTGAACCTGATCATGTCCGAACCGGATATCGCACGCATCCCGGTCATGGTCGATTCGTCCAGATGGAGCGTTATCGAGGCCGGCCTGAAGTGCCTGCAGGGCAAGAGCGTGGTCAACTCGATTTCGCTGAAGGAAGGCGAGGCGCAGTTCATCGAGCACGCACGCAAGGTGCTGCGTTATGGCGCCGCCGCCGTGGTGATGGCCTTCGACGAGGACGGCCAGGCCGATACCTGTGCGCGCAAGGTCGAGATCTGTACGCGGGCCTACCGCATCCTCGTCGATGAGGTCGGCTTCCCGCCGCAGGACATCATCTTCGACCCCAATATTTTCGCCGTAGCGACCGGCATCGAAGAACACGACAACTACGCCGTCGACTTCATCGAAGCCACCCGCATCATCAGGCGCACCTTGCCCCACTGCCATGTCTCCGGCGGCGTATCGAACGTATCGTTCTCGTTCCGCGGCAACGAGACCGTGCGCCAGGCGATCCACTCGGTGTTTCTGTACCACGCCATCGGCGCGGGCATGGACATGGGCATCGTCAACGCGGGCGCCATGCCGATCTACGACGATCTGGATCCCGAACTGCGCGAGCGCGTCGAGGATGTGATCCTCAACCGCCGGCCCGATGGCACCGAGCGGCTGCTGGAGACTGCCGAGCGCTACAAGGGAACGAAGGGAGCGGCGCGCGTAGAAGACCTTGCGTGGCGCGACAAGCCGGTCACCGAACGCCTGACACATGCACTGGTGCACGGCCTGGATGCCTTCGTGGAACTGGATACCGAGGAAGCGCGCCAAGCCTCGACGCGGCCGCTGGATGTGATCGAAGGGCCGTTGATGAATGGCATGAACGTGGTCGGTGATCTGTTCGGCGCCGGCAAGATGTTCCTGCCCCAGGTCGTGAAATCAGCGCGGGTGATGAAGAAAGCCGTGGCCTACCTGCTGCCCTACATCGAGGCAGAGAAGGCGCGCAGCGGTGACACTGCACGCAGCAACGGCAAGATCATCATGGCCACCGTCAAGGGCGACGTGCACGACATCGGCAAGAACATCGTCGGCGTGGTCCTGGCCTGCAACAACTTCGAGGTGATCGATCTGGGGGTGATGGTGCCCGCGCAGAAAATCCTGGATGCCGCGCGCGCCGAGAACGCCGACATCATCGGATTGTCCGGCCTCATCACCCCGTCACTGGAGGAGATGAGCCATGTCGCCCGTGAGATGGAGCGCCAAGGCTTCGACCTGCCCTTGATGATCGGCGGCGCGACGACCTCGCGCGCGCACACCGCGCTGAAGATCGATCCGCATTACAAAGCGCCCACGGTGTGGGTGAAAGATGCGTCGCGTGCGGTCGGCGTGGCGCAGTCACTGATTTCGCGCGATCTGCGCGCGGATTTCGTGGCCGCCAACGAAGCGGATTATGCGGAGATCCGCAAGCGCCATCGCAACCGCGGCGATGCAAAACGACTGGTGAGCCTGACCCATGCGCGGGGGCAGCGCTTTGACGGCGGCTGGACGGAGTACACGCCGCCGGCACCGAAGCAGCCCGGCCTGCACGTGTTCGACGACTACCCCTTGGCCGAACTGGTCGACTATATCGACTGGACGCCGTTCTTCCAGGCGTGGGAGCTGGCGGGCAAGTATCCGGCGATCCTGACCGATCACATCGTGGGCAGCCAGGCAAGCGAGCTGTACCGCGATGCGCGTGAGATGCTGGCGCGCATCGTCGATGAGAAATGGCTGCAGGCGCGGGCGGTGTTCGGCCTGTGGCCGGCCAACAGCGTGGGTGACGACGTCCGCGTGCAGCATCCCGACGGTCAGGCCACGCTGCATTTCCTGCGTCAGCAGGTGGACAAGCCTGCCGAACGGCCGGACTTCTGCCTGGCGGACTTCATCGCCCCGGCTGACAGTGGCCGGCAGGACTGGATCGGTGCGTTTGCGGTCACCGCCGGCATCGGTATCGACGCGCATGTGGCGCGCTTTGAAGCGGCGCACGATGACTACAATTCGATCCTGTTGAAGGCCCTGGCAGATCGATTCGCCGAAGCCTTGGCCGAGCGGCTGCACCAGCGCGTGCGCAAGGAATTCTGGGGCCATGCCAGCGCGGAAACACTGGACAATGAGGCGTTGATCGCCGAGAAGTACAGCGGGATTCGGCCCGCGCCGGGTTATCCCGCGTGTCCGGAGCACAGCGAAAAGGACACCCTGTTCCGATTGCTGGATGCGCCGGGGAATGCAGGCATGCAGTTGACTGAAAGTTTCGCGATGCTGCCGACGGCGGCGGTATCCGGGTATTACTTCAGCCATCCTGGCAGCCAGTATTTCGTTGTCGGGCGCGTGAGCCGTGAGCAGGTCACCGATTACGCCAAGCGCAAGCGGGTGGATCGGGTGCAGGTGGAACGCTGGTTGGCCTCGAACCTGGATTACGATCCGGAGTGACGCCGCAAGGTGGATGCCGGGCACTTGCTGCATGGGGCCCGCTGCGCTCGCCGACCATGGGTCGGCGCTACCGGCGGCCTGTCATGGGCACCGTCGACACGTTGTCGGTAGCGCCGAGCCGTGCTCGGCGGACGCCTTCCGCGCAGGGCCCGCTGCGCTCGCCGACCATGGGTCGGCGCTACCGTCGGCCCGTCATGGGCACCGTCGACACGTTGTCGGTAGCGCCGAGCCGTGCTCGGCGGATGCCCTCCGCGTAGAGCCCGCTGCGCTCGCCGACCATGGGTCGGCGCTACCCCTTCTTGATGCGTCGCGCGGTGGCGGGGATGTGTCGCGCGCCACCGGGCGTTGGTGCCGTCACCGTGTGCGGGTTAGGCTCGGGGTACGTTTTGAAGAAGGAATCGCCGATGCGCCTCAATCGCCTGTGGTCTGTGATGCTTGCCGCCGTCGCCCTGCCTGCTGCTGCAGAGCCGGTGCTGCTGGAGAATGCGCGTGTGTTCGATGGCACGCGCGATCTCGGCGTGACGCCGGTGCTCATCGATGGGGCGCGCATCGTGCATGTCGGCGCGCCGCTGCCGGCGGCGGCAACCGGCGCCCGCCGCGTTGATTACCGCGGCAAGACCCTGCTGCCCGGACTGGTCAGCGACCATGCGCATGTCGGTAATACCGACGGCCTGCAGCACGGCGATCGCTACTACACGCGCGACAACGTAGTGCGTGACCTGCGCCAGTTCCAGCGTTTCGGCGTCACCACCGTCACCGCGCTGGGCATGAACGGCCACGATTTCTTCGCCATCCGTAACGAAGTCAATGCCGATCCGGCACTGGGCGCGCAGTTGTACGGCGCGGGTGGGGGTATCGGTGCGGTCGATGGTGCGCCGCCGGCGGCAGCGATGGGCCTGCAGCGTGACGCCGTGGCCCGCCCGCGCAATGCCGAGGAAGCCCGCGCCGCCGTCGCCACCCAACAGGCCGACGGGGTGGACGTGATCAAGTTATGGGTCGATAACCTCGGCGGCAAGGTGCCAATGATGCCGCCGGAGATCTATCGCGCCGCCATTGCCGAGGCGCACGCCCGCGACCTCAAGGTCGCCGCGCATATCCACGATCTGGACCAGGCCCGTGACCTGATCGATGCGAAGGTCGACATCATCGCCCATGGCATCCGCGACCGCGCGATCGACCCGATGCTGGTGCGGAAGATGCGCGAGCAAGGCACCGGCTACATCGCCACCGTCAACATCGACGAGGCCAATTACTGGTATGCCGAAAACCCGCAGCAATTGCAGACACCGTTCCTGCGTGCCGCCCTGCCGGCCGAGGTGATGGCCCGTTGGCAGCAGCCGCAATGGCAGAGCGAACAATTGGCGGGCGCGAACATCGCCGGCGCGCGCAGGGCGGTGGAGATGAACCTGGAAAACCTGCGTCGGCTGCATGCCGGCGGGGTCAAACTGGGCTTCGGTACCGATTCCGGCGCGATGCCACAGCGGGTGATCGGCTTTGCCGAGCATCGCGAGCTGAAGCTGCTGACCGAAGCCGGCCTGACCCCGGCGCGTGCCTTGCAGGTGGCTACTGCCGACGCAGCGGATCTGATGGGGCTTGCTGATCGCGGCAGGATTGCGGCAGGCAAGCGCGCGGATCTGCTGGTGCTGGACGCGGATCCGCTGGCGGATATCGAGAATACGCGTCAGATCCGCGCGGTGTGGCAGGGCGGTCAGGAAGTGAGCGGCCCGATCATCAATTGATGCAAGAGGTGCGGGAAGACTGTCGCGGTGACGCCGAGCGCTGCTCGGCGGTTGCATTCCTGCGAAAGGCCCGCTGCGCTCGCCGACCATGGGTCGGCGCTACCGCAAGCGCTACTACCAGACCAGGTCGTCAGGGACCTGGTACTGCGGGTCCGCATAGGGATCGTCTTCGGCAGGCGCGTTCGGGTCGACCTTCAGCGCGACAGCCTGGGCGAAGATCGCCTCGGTCTGCAGCACCAGTTCGGCGGTGACCAGGATGTAACGCCCCGCCACCTGCACGACACCCAGTTCACCGGCATTGAGGGCCTTCAACTGATCTGCGGTGACATAGATCCGCTTGATCTTGCCGCCATACGGGAAGTGCCGTGCGATGTCGGCCTCTTCGGCATTCAGCGACTTGTCCTTCAGCAGTTCTTCCAGCTTCGCCTTCGCCTCGCGGCGCACGCGTGCTTCTTCCTGCTTCAGGCGCTCGCCTTCGATGCGCTCTTCCTTCTCGCGTTGCGCACGGATGGCGTAGGCCTTGGCCAGGTCCATTTCTTCCTGCGAACGCGGTTTGCGCGCACCCTGTGGACGGTTGGCGTTCGCACGGTTGCCGGGGTTGCCGGCGTTGCCCGGACGAGACGCCGGCGAGCGGTTTTCGCCGGGCTTGCCGCCGGGACGGGCACCGGCATGGGCCGGCTTGCCGCTGCCCGGTCGCGCGTCGCGGCGCGCGTCCGGCTTGCGGTCCGGCTTGCGCTCATTGCTGCGTTCAGGCTTCGGCGCAGGCTTGAAGCCCAGGCCCATCAGCTGGTCGCGGAGGGAATCGGTCATAAGGGGGACGTCAGTAGTGCGGCGGTGGCGGCTCATCCACCGGATCAGAGGAATGCAGCGCATTGCGGACCTTGCCCAGGTCCTCCAGCAGCACGCGCATCAGGCCCGCGTTGCGGGTACCTTCCATGCGCGCGTCAGCCAACGCCTCGCTCAGCTCGGCCAATGCCTGCTCCTGGAAGGAGACACGCATTTCCAGCTCGACCAGACGCGCTTCCAGCGCCTGCTCGCGTTCGCTTGACGGAATATCAGACATGCAGTGAGGATCCCCGGCCAATGCCGAATCAGGCCAGTCCCGCCGATGCTGCACCGGCGGGGTTGGCAGGGCGCCTGCGTGCCTTACGGCTGCACGGACAGAAGTTCAACGTCGAAGGTCAGCGTGGCGTTCGGGCCGATCGGACCACCCTGGGTGCCGTTCTCGCCATAGGCCAACTCGCCGGGAATCCAGAAGCGGTACTTCGAGCCCACCGGCATCAGCGACACGCCTTCGGTCCAGCCCTTGATCACCTGGTCCAGGCCGAACTCGACCGGCTGGCCACGCTGGTAGCTGCTGTCGAACACGGTGCCGTCCAGCAGCTTGCCTTCGTAGTTGACCTTGACCTTGCTGGTCGGCATCGGACGTTCGCCGCTGCCCGGACGGATGACCTGGTACTGCAGGCCCGATGCGGTGGTGACCACGCCCGGCACGGTCTTGTTCTTGGACAGGAACGCATTGCCTTCCTGACGGTTGGTCTGGCCCAGCTGCGCGGCCTTGGCCTGCATCTCCGCCTGCTTGCCGGCCATGAAGGACTGCAGGATGGCAGCGCCCTCTTCCTGGCTGATCTTCGGCTGGCCACCGGCGAAGGCGGTCTTCACCGAATCGAACAGCGCATCCAGCTCGATGTCACCCTTCAGCTCGGCCAGCGACGGGCCGACCATGTAGCTGCCCAGCATCAGGCCGACCTGGCGGTTGTCCACCTTCGGCGCTGCGCTGCCCGGTGCACGGCCCGGTACCTGCTGGCCGCTGGCGATGGCCATCGACTCGCGCAGGGCGGCATCGGTCTTCTGCGCGTCAGCCTGGGTGATCAGCGGCTGCTTGCCGTCGAAGGTGGCCTGCACGGCTTCGCGCATGGCGGCCAGGTCGATGTGGGCCTTGATCGCTTCAAGCGAACGGGCGACGTCGGCGCCGATGGCGTAGCCGAGCTTCTGCTTTGAATTCAAACTGCTGGTCTCCTTGGCAGCTGCCGGAGCGGCAGCCGGTTGCTGCGAGAGCGCCACGCCCGTGGTGCCCATCGCCAGAATCAGAACCGACGCCGCAGCGCCACGCATTCCCATCTTCATGTGTTGCATTCCTGGAAGTGAAAAGACGCCGACGTCGGCGCTAAAACGTTCATTGTCGCACGCACGCTGGATATGTCGAGGCGCGCGCGCTCGTTTCAATGGCCCGCTGGCGCAGCCAGTGCGCGCTCGATGGCAGCGACCAGCTCCGGTGCATCCGGCTTGACCTTGCTCGGGAACTGGGCAATGACCTTGCCGTCCCGGCCGATCAGATACTTGTGGAAGTTCCAGCCCGGCGCGACGCCGGTGGCAGCGGTCAGGCCCTTGTACAGCGGCGTGGCCTGGTCACCGATCACGTGCACCTTTTCGAACATCGGGAACTTGACGCCATAGGTCAGCGTGCAGAAGTCCTGGATATCCTTTTCATCGCCCGGCTCCTGGCCCTTGAAGTCATTGGACGGGAAGCCCAGCACGCTCAGGCCGCGCGGCGAATAGTTCTTCTGCAGCGCCTCAAGGGCCTCGTACTGCGGGGTAAAACCACATTTGCTGGCCGTGTTGACCACCAGCAGCACGCGGCCGTGGTAACGCTGGGCCAGGTTGACCTGCTCCTTGCCCGCCAACTGGCGGTAGGAGACATCCAGCAGGCCGGCGGCGGAGGCCACCAACGGCAGGGCCAGGCTGCCTGCCACGAGGAACGCGCCGAGCACGGAAGAAAGCGCGCGGGACGTGCGGCGCTGGGAGGTCACGGAACGCAGCATGGCGGATGATCCTGGTGGTTGGTTTCGGGCCGGACACGGGGCCCGGATTTCGCCGCGAACTATAGCACCGGGGCTTTCGTCGCCTTGTCCGGAGTACCGCGCGGGGCGCCAGACAACACCGGTGACGGGCGTCGAATCCAGAGCAGCACGCCGCCGACGCACGGCGCCCTGAACGCGCCGTCATCGAGGTGAAGCCTACGCGATGAGAGCGTTCTGTTTATATTCAACAGGTTACGTGGCCAACGCGGCAGCGGCCGTCCTATGCCATCAGTTGGTCATACAGAAGGCTTGCACTCTGAATCGGTGGTGTTATAGTTGACTACAACACCAGTCACCTGAGACAGGGGCAGCCGATGAATACGTCATACCGACGTCGTACCACCCGCACAGCCGCCACCGCGGCGGGTCTGCTGCTGCTCTCGTTGTGGTTTGGTGCAGCGCCGGGGGGCGCCGGCAACGTCGACGCCGCCCCTGCTCTTCAAAGCCTGCAGGATGCGGGCGTGCCGGAAGCTGGGAAAGCACCGCCGGCACCCTCCCCCCCGCGACGGCTGAACAGTTCCTTGTCCATGCCGTATTTTTCTTTCGCACAGTCGCTGAATTCCCGGAGCTGACCATGAGCGATATCCAGTGGAGCGATGGCGCTCCCATCTACCGTCAGCTGAAGGAGCGCGTGATCGCCATGATGCTTGACGGAATAATCAAGCCGGGCGACGCCCTGCCCTCGGTACGCCAGGTGGCCGCCGATTACCAGTTGAACCCCATCACCGTGTCCCGTGCCTACCAGGAGCTCGCCGATGAGGGCTTGGTCGAGAAGCGCCGCGGCCTGGGCATGTTCATGACCGAAGAAGCGGCCACGCAGCTGCGCAGCAGCGAACGCGACCGTTTCCTCAACGAAGAATGGCCGGCCGTGCTCGAACGCATCCAGCGCCTCGGCCTGAACGTCAACGATCTGCTGACCCAGGGGAAAATCCAATGAATGCCGTAGCAACCCAGGATGTGGATGTCATTACCGCCCGCGGCCTGCGCAAGGCCTATAAGCGCACGCTGGCACTGGACAACACCAGTTTCAGCATTCCGTCCGGCCGCATCGTCGGCCTGATCGGTCCCAACGGGGCGGGCAAGACCACCGCGCTGAAGGCCCTGCTCGGCCTGACCGCGGTGGAAGGCGAGCTGAGCGTACTGGGCAAGGATCCGCGTACCCATCGCGATGAGCTGATGAATGACATCTGCTTCATCGCCGACGTTGCCGTGCTGCCACGCTGGCTGAAAGTGCGCGAGGCGATCGACTTCGTCGCCGGCGTGCACCCGCGCTTCGACCGTGCCCGCTGCGAACGCTTCCTGTCCACCACCAAGCTGCAGCCGAAACAGCGGGTACGCGAACTGTCCAAGGGCATGATCGTGCAGCTGCACCTGGCCCTGGTGATGGCCATCGATGCGCGCGTGCTGGTGCTGGACGAGCCCACCCTGGGCCTGGACATCCTGTACCGCAAGGAGTTCTACCAGCGCTTGCTGGAAGACTACTTCGACGAACAGAAGACGATCATCGTCACCACGCACCAGGTGGAAGAGATCGAGCACATCCTCACCGATGTGATGTTCATCCGCGATGGCAAGGTCGTGCTCAGTGCCGAGATGGACGAAGTGGGCGAGCGCTATACCGAGGTCCTGGTGAACGCCGACCAGGTCGACAACGCCCGCGCCCTGAAGCCCATCGACGAGCGCGCCCTGCCGTTCGGCAAATCCGTGCTGTTGTTCGACAACGTACCGCGCACGCAGCTGTCCACCCTGGGCGAAATCCGCAGCCCCGGCCTGGCCGACCTGTTCGTTGCCATCATGAAGGGGACCTACGCATGAACGCCGTGAACCATCCCGTCAGCAAAGTCTCCACGCTGCGCTGGCTGCTCAAGCGCGAATACTGGGAAAACCGCGGCGGTTTCCTGTATGCCCCTTTCATCGCGGGCATCGCCTCGCTGGTGATGAGCACGGTCGGCATCGTCATCGGCCTGTTCGTGCTGCGCCGCGCCGCCTCGCAGGGCGACCTGCACATCAACAACAGTGACATCCAGGTCAACGGCCTGGACCTGGACCTGCTGACCCGCCAGCTCGATCCGAAGGACCTGGTCGAACTGGGCAATGGCCTGGATGCCACCCTGGCCCTGAGTTCCGCGTGGCCCTTCGTGGTGCTTGGCTTCGTGGTGTTCTTTTATTGCCTGGGCGCGCTGTATGACGACCGCCGCGACCGCAGCATCCTGTTCTGGAAGTCGCTGCCGCTGTCCGATACCCAGACTGTGCTGTCCAAGCTGATCAGTGCCGTGCTGGTGGCGCCGATCATCGCCGTAGTGGCGTCGATCGTGACCATGCTGTGCTTCCTGGTGGTGATCTCGATCGTCGCCCTGACCCATGGCGGTGATCCGATGGCGCTGATCTGGGGGCCCTCCAGCCCGCTGCTGCTGGCCGCCGGCCACCTCAGCTGGATCCCGGTGTTCATGCTGTGGTCGCTGCCGACCGTGGGCTGGCTGCTGCTGTGCTCGTCGTGGGCCAAGAGCAAGCCCTTCCTGTGGGCGGTGATGCTGCCGCTGTTCGCAGGCATCGTGGTCAGCACGACCAAGGTGATGGGCCTGTTCGACATGACCAGCGGCTGGTTCTGGCAGCACATCGTCGGCCGCCTTCTGCTGGGTACGATCCCCGGCGTGGAGCTGGCGTACCGCCCCGAGGCCGCGATGTCGCGTGATTCGATCGTCGAACTCCTGTCGCCGTCGCATCAGCTGGGTGCACTGGCCCTGCCGGAGATCTGGATCGGCGCCGCCGTGGGCATCGCCTTCATCTTCATCGCCATCCGCCTGCGCCGTCGCGCTGGCGAAATCTAACTCCAAGGAGCCACCCGCCATGCGTACCCTGCTCGCTTTCACCACGCTGATGCTGCTGCCGCTGTCCGCCCTGGCCAACGACGCGCCCTGCAAGTTCACCGAGACCCGGGACCTCACCCTGCAGCTTGATGGTGCGAAGACGGTCGTCTTCGAGGTCAACCAGCACGACCTGCATCTGCTGGCCGGCAAGGGTCCCGCCCAGCTGTCCGGCCGGGCCTGTGCCTCCAATGCCGACTGGCTGCGCGAGCTCACGCTGACCCAGCAGCGCAGTGGCGACAAGCTGGTGGTGAGCCTGCGCCGCGAGGGCAAGCAGTCGTGGTCGATGGGATCGGACAGCTATGCGTGGCTGGATATCCGCGGCAGCGTGCCGGCCGATGTGATGGTGCAGCTGAAGGTGGGTTCCGGTGACGCACACGTCGATGGCGCCAGGTCGCTGAGCGTGGACGTGGGCTCCGGCGATGCCGATGTCCTGCGCACGCAGGGCGCCGTGCACGCGACGGTGGGCTCGGGCGATCTGATGATCGACGGCGCCGAGAGCGTGAACCTGCTGTCGGTCGGCTCCGGCGACGCCAAGGTGTCGCATGTCCGTCGCGACCTGCGCGTGGGCACCATCGGTTCCGGCGATGCGGACCTGCGTGATATCGGCGGCAACGTGCGCATCGACACCATCGGGTCGGGCGACGCCGACGTGCGCGTGGTGGGCGGCAACGCGGACATCGGCGTGGTCGGCTCCGGTGACGTCGAGCTGCGCGACATCACCGGCAACCTGAAGGTCGGCGCACACGGGTCGGGGGATGTGCGGGTCAACGGTGTCGGCGGCAACCTGACCGTCGAGCGCAGTGGCAGCGGCAGCATCCGCCATGACGGCGTGCGCGGCACTGTCAGCCTGCCGCGTGGTAAGTAACCCCTGATCCTTTGACACGGAATCCCATCATGAACCTGCGTCCCCTGCTGCTGCCTGCCCTGCTCGCTCTGTCCCTCACCGCCTGCGACAAGGCAGGAGACGATGCAGCCAAATCGGTCACCGACTCCACCAGCACCATCGGCCGCACGGTGCAGGAAGCCACCGACACGGCGCGTAAAGAGATAGCGACCACCAACTTCAAGCTCTCCGTCGACGGGCTGCCGACTGCGGAAATCACCCCGCAGGGCGGCTTGCTGATCCAGGGCAAGGACGTGGTGACCACCGCCGAACAGCGTGCCCAGTTGCTGGATTACCGGCACCAGATCGAGCGCATCGCGGAAGCCGGCATGCAGATCGGCGTGTCCGGGGCAAACTTGGGCGTAAAGGCAGCCGGTGAGGCGCTGAAAGGGGTATTCAGCGGAAAGACCGACGGCATTGAAGAGCGCATCAACGCCGAGGCCGACAAGATGAAAGAACAGGCAAAAGGCATCTGCGACCAACTGCCGGCGATGATGGCCACCCAGCAGGCCCTGGCGGCGACGCTGCCCGAGTTTGCGCCTTACGCGAAGATGGACCACAACGACATCGTCGACTGCGGCAAATGAGCGCACCCGGCCGCCACCGCCCTTGCGGCGGCGGCCGGAGCGCGTTGCCGGTATTACACTAGGCGGCTTCCCTCCCCCTTCTCTGGACCGCCATGAAGAAGCTGTTCCTGCTGCTGGCCGCCCTGTCCTGCCTGATGCTCGCTGGCTGTGACCAGGAGTACCGCAACCACCGCGTGGAGCGCAGCAAGCCCAAGATCACCGTCAGCGACACGATGGTCACCGTGCGCCGCGCACCAGCGCCGAACATCATCATCCTGGCCAACGGCCACATGAAGGTGGACGAGATCGAGATCCCGTTGCAGCCGAACCAGCAGCAGATGCTGCAGCAGATGTTCGGCCACCTGCAGGTACTGCGGCAGAACACGCTGGTCGATGCGCCGGCCGACCCGGACAGGAAGCCGGTGAAGATCGTGCCACCCGAAGGGAGCAACCCGATCCCGGCCGACCTGGTGCAGGTGATCCCGGAGTTCAAGGATTACACCGAGACGTTCGGCAACCTGCAGGCCGACCGCCGCTGAGGGCCCGCCGATCACGCAGGATCCGGACAGTCTGTAGCGCCGAGCCACGCTCGGCGACGCAGACCGTCCGGCGCCGGTAAATCAACTGCCGGCAGGGATTCCGCCAGCCGTCAACGCCTTCGGATCCAGCAGGCGGCGCAGCTCGGCTTCCTCCAGACCGCTGTCTTCCAGTGCGACGTCCAGCACCGGACGCTGCTCCTTGTACGCGCGCTTGGCGATCGCCGCGGCTTTTTCATAGCCGATGATCGGATTCAGCGCGGTGACCAGGATCGGATTGCGGTCCAGCGCTTCACGCACGCGGTCCTCGCGCACGGTCAGTCCGTCGATGGCGCTGTCAGCCAACAGCCGCGACACATTGGTCAGAAGATTGATGCTGTCCAGCAGGTTCACCGCGATCAGCGGCAAGGTCACGTTCAACTGGAAGTTGCCCGTCTGCCCGGCGACGGTAATCGCCGTGTGGTGGCCGATCACCTGCGCGCAGGCCATCACCGTGGCCTCCGGAATGACCGGGTTGACCTTGCCTGGCATGATCGAGCTGCCCGGCTGCAGCGCGGGCAGCTCGATTTCGCCGAGGCCGGCCAATGGACCGGCGTTCATCCAGCGCAGGTCGTTGGCGATCTTGATCAGCGCCACCGCCAACGCATTCAGCTGGCCGGAGATTTCCACCGCATCATCCTGCGCGGCGAGCCCTTCGAACTTGTTGGCGGCACTCTCGAACTTCACCCCGGTACTGCTTTTCAGGACCTTGGCCACCCGCTCGCCGAAACGCGGATCGGCATTGATGCCGGTACCGATGGCGGTGCCCCCCAACGGCAGGCGGCGCAGACGCTTCAGGCTGTCGTCGAACCGGTCCTGTGCCGATGCCAACTGCGCCGACCACGCCGAGAATTCCTGCTCGAAGGTCAGCGGCATCGCATCCATGAGATGGGTACGGCCCGTCTTGACCACCTTGCGCAGGCTGCGGCCTTTGCGGTCGATGACCTTGCGCAGATGGGCCAGCGCCGGGAGCAGGTCTTCCTGTGCGGCCAGCGCGGCGGACACCCGCAGGGCGGTCGGGATCACATCATTCGAGCTCTGGCCCTGGTTGACATGGTCGTTGGGGTGTACGGCGATGCGACCGGCTTTGCCGGCGCGGTTGGCCAGCGTGGCGATGACCTCGTTGGCGTTCATGTTCGACGAAGTGCCCGAGCCGGTCTGGTAGACGTCGATCGGGAAGTGGGCGTCCCACTCGCCGCCTGCCACTTCGGCCGCCGCCTGCTGCACGGCCTTGGCGATGTTTTTCGGCAGGTGACCGAGTTCGGCATTGACCTCCGCGGCCGCACCCTTGACCAGGCCGAGTGCGCGGATGAAGCCACGCGGCATGCGCTGGCCGGATACCGGGAAGTTGTCCACGGCACGCTGCGTCTGCGCGCCCCACAGGGCGTCCGCGGGCACCTGCAGCTCGCCCATGCTGTCATGTTCGGTCCGGAAACCGGTGCTGGAAATGGTGCTGGAAATGGTGCTGGAACGCTTGCTCATCGATGAACTCCGCAATCTTTCAGGGGGAAAGGGACACTGCGGCTGGCATCGGGCAGAGTCCCTGGCTGGCGTCTGGTTTCAGGATACCGCGTGGGGACGGCGACGGGCGGTCAACGCACGGGCGGCGGCAGCCGGCGCCGCCCAGCGGGGCATGCCGCATGCCCAGCTGGATTAGACTATGCCCCCCGCCGTTTCCCAGCTGCCTGCCGACATGTCCGAATCTGCCCTGCTCGCCCTGTCCCCGCTCGATGGCCGTTATGCCGGCAAGGTCGATGCCCTGCGCCCGATCTTCTCCGAGTACGGCCTGATCAAGGCGCGCATCACGGTGGAAGTGGAGTGGCTGCTGGCGCTCGCCGCCGAGCCGGCCATCGTGGAGCTGGCACCGTTCTCGGCAGCCGCCACCACACGCCTGCGCGCGCTGGCCGATGGCTTCAGCCCCGCGCAGGCCGCACGCGTGAAGGAAATCGAGCGCACCACCAACCATGACGTCAAGGCGGTGGAGTACTTCATCAAGGAACAGCTGAAGGACGATGCCGAGCTGGCCCCGGCGCTGGAGTTCGTGCACTTCGCCTGCACCAGCGAAGACATCAACAACCTCAGCTACGGCCTGATGCTGGAGCAGGCCCGCCGCGAGGTGCTGCTGCCGACCCTGGATGGCATCGCGGCATCGCTGCGCAGCCTCGCCCATGCGCAGGCCGCGCAGCCGATGCTGTCCCGCACCCATGGCCAGACCGCCTCGCCGACCACCCTGGGCAAGGAGCTGGCCAACGTGGTCGCCCGCCTGGAACGCCAGCGTCGTCAGATCGCCGCGGTCGAGCTGACCGGCAAGATCAACGGCGCAGTGGGCAACTACAACGCGCACGTGGTCAGCTACCCGGACGTGGACTGGCCGCTGTTCGCCCAGCGCTTCGTCGAAGGCCTGGGCCTGGTGTTCAACCCGTACACCACGCAGATCGAGCCGCATGACAACGTGGCCGAAATCGGCGATGCCGCACGTCGCGCCAACACCATCCTGATCGACCTGTCCCGCGACGTGTGGGGCTACATCTCGCTGGGCTATTTCAAGCAGCGCCTGAAGGAAGGCGAGGTCGGCTCGTCCACCATGCCGCACAAGGTCAACCCGATCGACTTCGAGAACGCCGAGGGCAACTTCGGCATCGCCAACGCGCTGTTCGAGCATTTCAGCGCCAAGCTGCCGATCAGCCGCTGGCAGCGTGACCTGACCGACTCCACGGTGCTGCGCGCGCTGGGCACGGCATTCGGCCACACCCAGGTGGCACTGGATTCGCTGGCCAAGGGCATCGGCAAGCTGGAAGTGAACCCGCAGCGTCTTGATGCGGACCTGGACGGTGCGTGGGAAGTGCTGGCCGAGGCCGTGCAGACGGTGATGCGTCGCCATGGCCTGCCCAATCCGTACGAGCAGCTGAAGGCGCTGACCCGCGGTCAGGGCATCACCGCCGAGTCGATGCGCGCGTTCGTGGAATCGCTGGAACTGCCGGAAGACGCCAAGCAGCGTCTGCGCGAGCTGACCCCGGGCGGCTACGCCGGCTTGGCGGCCGACCTCGCCCGCGCAATCTGAGTGTGTGCCGGGCTGCGCCCGGCACCTGCTTTTCAAGCAACGTCAAAGTCCAGAGCGACGGCTGCAGGGCTGTGATTGGGCGGGGCGCGGTAGGTTCGCGGGGGACGGCAAGAACCGCTCCTGCGTGCCTCGTTTCGCGCCATCCATGGCGCTCAACGCCCCCGCCAACCCACCCCGCCCCACCTTCGACAGATCCATGGCGGCCTTGGGACCGTGGGGCCTGCCGATTCCGGTAGCGCCGACCCATGGTCGGCGGATTCTTGGGGGGGATGGGATCTGATGGTTTCCGCCGACCATGGGTCGGCGCTACCGCTTTTCTCTTTTTTCATACGCGGCGGGCGGGCACAGAACCTGTCAGGGGGCTGGGCGGTGGGGCTGGGCGGGGGCGTTGAGCGCCATGGATGGCGCGAAACGAGGCCCGCATGGATGCGGTTGTTGCCGGCCCCCGCACAGCCCCACCGCCCGGCCCAAGAACGTAACCCGCTTTCGCAGCAGCCCTCCGCGAGGGGGTTCCACCCGTTCGACTACGCCTTCTGCGGCGCAGAACCATGATCGGCGGAGTGTTTCCGCCAACGGCCCGCTGCGCTCGCCGACCATGGTTCGGCGCTACCGCTTTTCTCTTTTTTCATACGCGGCGGGCGGGCACGGAACCTGTCAGGGGGCTGGGCGGTGGGGCTGGGCGGGGGCGTTGAGCGCCATGGATGGCGCGAAACGAGGCCCGCATGGATGCGGTTGTTGCCGGCCCCCGCACAGCCCCACCGCCCGGCCCCAAGCACGTAACCCGCTTTTTGCAGCAGTCCCCCGCGAGGGGGTTCCACCCGTTCGACGACGCCTTCTGCGGCGCAGAACCATGGTCGGCGGAGGGTTCCTGCCAACGGCCCGCTGCGCTCGCCGACCATGGGTCGGCGCTACCGCTTTTCTCTTTTTTCATACGCGGCGGGCGGCCACGGAACCTGTCGGGGGGCCGGGCGGTGGGGCTGGGCGGGGGCGTTGAGCGCCATGGATGGCGCGAAACGAGGCCCGCATGGATGCGGTCGTTGCCGGCCCCCGCACAGCCCCACCGCCCGGCCCCAAGCACGTAACCCGCTTTCGCAGCCACCGACCGCGAGGGGGTTCCACCCGTTCGACACCACCCCGCCGGAACGCGGACAATAGGCCATCAGCGGCCCGCCAGGCCGCCCCCTGTTTCCGCTGCAAGGATCTCCCCCATGGCCGCACGCACGTCCGCCCCCCGCCCCAAGCCCTTCGCCATCGAAGTCCACGCCACCGCCGCCAAGCCGCTGGGCATGGCCCCGGCCACCTTCCTGCGCGACTACTGGCAGAAGCGCCCGCTGCTGATCCGCAACGCCTTCGCTGATTTCCAGACCCCGGTGACCCCGGAAGACCTGGCCGGCCTGGCCTGCGAGGACGGCGTGCTGGCGCGCCTGATCGAACATGACCGCGGCACCGACGGCTGGCGCGTGCGTACCGGCCCCTTCCAGGAAGCGGTGTTCCCCGCCCTGCCCGAACAGGACTGGACCCTGCTGGTGCAGGACGTGGACAAGTGGGACCCGGACGTGCGGGCACTGATCGCCCGGTTCGACTTCCTGCCGCGCTGGCGGATGGACGACGTGATGATCAGCTTCGCTGCCGCTGGCGGCTCGGTGGGCGCGCACGTGGACCAGTACGACGTGTTCCTGCTGCAGGGCCACGGCCAGCGACGCTGGCAGATCGACGCCAGCGAATCGACCAAGGGCAAGCGGCCGCCGCTGGATTTCCGCCCGGACATCGAGCTCAAGCAGCTCACGAAATTCAAGCCGACCCACGACTGGGTGCTGGCGCCGGGCGACATGCTCTACCTGCCGCCGAACGTACCGCATAACGGCGTCGCCGAGGATGCGTGCCTGACGTTCTCCTTCGGCATGCGCGCGCCGGCGTCGGCCGAGCTGATCAGCGATTACCTGGATACGCTGGTCGTGGACGCCGACGAGTCCATCCGCTACCAGGACCCGGACCTCAAGCTGCCGGAAGATCCCAACGAAATCGACGTGGCGGCCATGAACCGGGTCGTCGCCGCGCTCAATGCCATCCGCATGAATGACCCGGACAAGCTGGGTGACTGGTTCGGCCGGTTCATCACCACCTACCGGGCCGCCGGTGAAGTCATGCCCAGCGGGCCGGCCCCGTCGTTGGACGAGGTCGACCAGGCGCTGGCGCATGGGCTGCTGCTGGAGCGGCATCCCTGGGCGCGGCTGGCGTGGCGCCGGGCCAAGCGCGGTGCCAGCCTGTATTGCAGCGGCCTGGACCTGAGTGTGCCGGTCAAGGACGCGCAGCGCATCGCGGCGGCCGAACGGCTGGACGAGGCAGCCTGGCGCGGCCTGTCGGCGAAGGGGCGCCAGGCGCTGCAGGAGCTGATGGTGCTGGGCTTCTACCAGCTCACCGATCCCCGCGATACGGACGACGAGCAGGACGACGTGCTCGATGCGAGCGCGGAGGTGGTCGAGGCGGTGGAAATGGTCGAGACCATCGAGGTCGATGACTTCTCCGATGATGTGCGCGAAGTCAACGTGCACGAAGACGGCGTGGAAGTGGTGGTGAGCTTCGACGAAGACGATGAAGAAGACGAGCAGGAGGACGGCGCTGGCCAGCGCCGCCACTGAGCATGGCCGCCTTCCACGTCGAGCGCGCTGACTATGCGCTGCACCACGCCGATCTCCACAGCGTGCGCCAGCAGGTGTTCGTCGTAGAACAGGGCGTGCCCGCTGACCTGGAACGTGATGCGCTGGATGCGGTCTGCGTGCAGGTACTGGCCCGCGATGTGGACGGCGCAGCCATTGGCACCGGCCGCCTGCTGCCCGATGGCCGCATCGGCCGGATGGCAGTGCTGCCCGGCTGGCGCAGCCAGGGCGTGGGCGAGGCGCTGCTGCAGGCCCTGGTGCAGGCAGCCATGGACGCCGGCCTGCCGCAGGTCAGCCTGCATGCGCAGCTGCCTGCCTGTGATTTCTACGCGCGGCAGGGTTTCGTGCCGGAAGGCAGCCGGTTCGAAGAGGCCGGCATCAGCCACCTGCAGATGCGCCGCGCGTTGGGTGCCTCGATGGCGCTCGAAGGTCGCGAGGCTGCGCTGGCGGTAACCACCGCCATCATCCATCGCGCGCGACGCCGCCTGTGGATCCACAGCCGCCAGCTGGACCCCGGGCTGCTGGACGCGCCCGCCGTGCAGCAGGCGCTGCGACGCTTCGCCACCCGTACGCACGACAAGCAGGTGCGGGTGATCGTGCACGATGCGGCCGCCGTGCAGGCAGCGGGCGCACCGCTGCTGGCGCTGGCGCAACGACTGCCCAGCGTCTTCCAGTTCCGCGAGGTCAGCGACCCGGTCGACCGCGCACTGGCATCGGCCTGTGCCTGCAATGACAGCGGCGACTACTACTTTCGTCTGATGGGCCATCGCCTGGACGGAGAGGCGGGCATTGCCCTGCCATCACGTTCGCAGCCGTTCGAGCAACAATTGCAGCGGGTCTGGGACCGTTCGCGCGAATGCAACGAGCTGCGGGCGCTCGGGATCTGAGCCCGGCACCCCACTGCAACCTGTCTGCCAGCGGCACGGCAGGTCATCCAAAGCACCCTGCAGCGCCCCTTCATTCGGCGGATGGGGGTACAATTCAAGTGTTTGAACGCGCCCGTGCATGGCTATTCATCCAGTCGGCCGGGTACTTCCAGAGCCCTACCCCACAAGCGAATAATCACTCTCCATCGTGGACAATCTACTGAAGCAGTTTGCGCAATCATCGCAACTCGCCGGCGGCAACGCCTCCTATGTCGAGGATCTGTACGAGCAGTACCTCGTCTCGCCGGACAGTGTCGATCCCAAATGGAAGGCCTACTTCGATGGCTTCCAGGGTCGCGAAGCCGGTGACATCCCGCACTCGGCCGTCATCGCGCACATCGCAGACGCCGCCAAGGGTGCGCTGAAGAGCGGTACGGGCGAAGGTGCCGGTGACGAGCGCGAGCGCAATGTCGGCCGCCTGATCACCGCCTACCGTTCGCGTGGCCACCTCGGTGCGCGCCTGGATCCGCTCGGCCTGGCCGAACCGACCAACCCGCCGGACCTGGGCCTGCCCTTCCACAGCCTGTCCGATGGTGATCTGAACGCAGAGTTCAGCACCGGCGGCGTGGGCGGCCAGCCGCGCATGAAACTGCGTGACCTGCTGGCGCGCCTGAAGGCGACCTACACCGGTTCGATCGGCGCGGAGTTCATGCACATCTCCGAGGTCGAGCAGCGCCAGTGGATCTACAAAAAGCTCGAACTCGCCGGTGGCGACTACGCGCTGGATGCGGATACCAAGCGCCGCACGCTGGAGCGCCTGACCGCAGCTGAAGGCCTGGAACGCTACCTGCACACCAAGTACGTGGGCCAGAAGCGCTTCTCGCTGGAAGGCGGCGACGCGCTGATCCCGATGATGGACACCATCATCCGTGATGCCGGCAAGGACGGCGTCAAGGACGTGGTGATCGGCATGGCCCACCGCGGCCGTTTGAACGTGCTGGTCAACACGCTGGGCAAGAACCCGCGCAAGCTGTTCGACGAATTCGAAGGCAAGTTCGAGCACGACAACCATGCCTCCGCTGGTGACGTGAAGTACCACATGGGCTTCTCCGCCGATGTCAGCACTGACGGCGGCCCGGTTCATCTGGCGCTGGCGTTCAACCCGTCGCACCTGGAAATCGCCGATCCGGTGGTGGCCGGTTCGGTGCGGTCGCGCCAGGAACGCCGAAGCGACACCGAGCGCAAGCAGGTGATG
>Ga0247812_10000605_pt1 | contig 21549 bp, 18 predicted proteins | sample UWRJL149409B1_FD_178011 | JGI IMG/M metagenome (GOLD analysis project Ga0247812, IMG submission 178011) | Plant litter microbial communities from Arlington Agricultural Research Station in Wisconsin, United States - UWRJ-L149-409B-1 | ecosystem: Environmental > Terrestrial > Plant litter >...
TTTATTAATTTCTTTTGCATGATTGTTATTTTTTAAAAGTATGTAACCTAATTAATATTCTTTGCTGAAATTAGCAAATCCTTGTTCTATTCCGTTTTTTTCAATTTCATTTAAGGCCAATACTAAAGCTTCTGATAAACCTTGTACTTTAGTTAAGTCTTCACCCCAGAAGTCAGTGTTCGATAGTACTTTCGCAACAACTAAATCTGCAGATCCTAATTTCCATGCGTTATTAAATGCTTCAACAATCTCTGGAGAATCTTTTACAGGTAATGCTTCGTTATTCCATGTTCCTTTGTAGAACTGAATTAAACTCGCTAACGAAAAAGTCAAATTAACAGGCAATTTTTTGTTAGTATTATAGTATCCTAATAAACTAGGCAAAACTCTTACTTTGAATTTCGAGATAGAATTTAATGCAATATCAGCAAGTGCATGTTTGATAAATGGATTTTTAAATCGGTCCATTACCTCTTCAGAATAAGCTGTAATTTCATTTTTGTCCATATCAAGCGTTTCGCTAATTTCACTAATAACGCTGTTTACGAATTTTCCGGTAAAATCCCCGTTAACAGTTTCCATTACTAATTTGTTACCGTACAAAAGCGAAAAAGGAACCATTGCGGTGTGTGCACCGTTTAGGATACGAACTTTAATCATTTTAAAAGGACGTATATCATCAACGATTTTTACATTCAAATCTGTTTTATCAAAAGGTAATTTTGCTTTTAAAGCATCGCCACCTTCAATAGCCCAAAGGAAGAAAGGTTCAGCAGCAACAATCAAATTGTCCTGATAATCTAATTTATTATTGTATTCTTCAATTTCAGCTCTCGGATATCCAGGAACAATTCTGTCAACCAAAGTACTGTGATACGTACAAGCATCTGATACCCAAGTTTTAAATGCATCCTCTAATTTCCATAAATCAACATATTGTAAAATATATTTTTTCAGCGTCTCTGAGTTATAATCAATCAATTCACAAGGAATAACTGTTACAGCTTTCGAAGCATCTCCCTTGAAATGTTTGAATCTTTCATATAACAAAACAGTCAGCTTTGCAGGAAATGAAACTGGCGGCTGCATATCCGGAGTATCACTTTCAATGAACTCAATTCCAGCTTCAGTAGTATTTGAAACAATAAATTGAAGTTCTTCTTCTTTGGCTAAAGCTAAATAATCCGCAAACTCAGTATATGGATTTATAGCTTTTACAATGTTAGTGATCAACTCAATATCTTGTATTTTTTCGCCTTTTTTAATACCATTCATAAACAAAGTATAAAGACCATCCTGATCATTTATCATGTTCACCATACCGTCTTTCAAAGGCTGAACCATTGCAATACCAGCATTAAAATCAACTTCTTTATTTAGTTTGTGAAAAGCGTAATCAACGAAAGCTCTTAAGAAATTTCCTTCTCCAAACTGAACAACTTTAATTGGCTGTAATTTTTCTAATCCTGTATTTTTTCTGTTTAACTGTTTCATTTTAATTCATTAAAGTGTTATAAATAACCACGATAAATACCTTATTGCTTTATAAGAAGTTCTTTTTAATTGTAAAAGAAACATTACACTTGTAAGAGTAAAACACAATTTGCTGTGAGGAGTGACAAGTTGTATTTAGCAAGCGTAATGTTCAATTACAAAACGTTAAAATCTAAAAAAAACTGCAATCTAAATAAGGAATCGGTATGATTACTCCTTATTTATTTTCTAATATTTTTGATGATATCCAAAACCTGACTTACTTTATTTTTTAAGCCGTCATAGTCATTTTTATCTAATATATCTTTCGAAATTAATTGTGAACCAAGACCCACACAAGTTGCTCCTGCATTTAACCAAGAAGACAAACTTTCTACCGTTGGATAAACACCTCCGGTTGGCATAATGTTAGTCCAAGGACATGGCCCTTTTATTGCTTTTATAAACTCTGGTCCGTAAATATCCGCAGGAAATAATTTTACAATTTCGCAGCCTAATTCTTCGGCTCTTGCAATCTCAGTAAGTGTTCCGCAACCTGGCGACCACAATACTTTACGACGATTACATGCAATTGCGATATCTTCTCTAAAAACAGGCGTTACAATAAAATTAGCACCCAAACTCATATATAAAGAAGCTGAAGCGGCATCTGTAATCGAACCAACTCCTAACATCATCCCCGGCAATTCAGCCAAAGCATATTTGTTTAAAGCTCCAAAAACTTCATGAGCAAAATCTCCTCTGCTGGTAAACTCCATTAGTCGTGAACCACCATCGTAACAGGCTTTTAAAACTTTCTTGCTTACTTCGATATCAGAATGAAAAAACAACGGTATCATACCATTATCCTTCATTTGCTGCGCTACTTCAATTCTTGAATATTTTGCCATTTTTTTATTATTTATCTTGATACTAATCCTGCTGAATCACCACCAAGCATATTTTCAACTTCTCTTAAGGTCACTAAATTATAATCTCCTGCAATAGTATGTTTTAAGCAACAAGCTGCCACTGCAAAATCTAATGCTTTTTGATTATCATTTTCATATTGCGACAATCCGTAAATTAATCCTCCCATAAAGGCATCTCCACTTCCTACTCTGTCTACAACAGGTGTTACTTCTTTTACAGCAGCGTGATAAATTGCTTTTCCGTTAAATAAAACTCCTCCAATTCGTTGGTGTGAAGCACTTACAGAATAACGTAAAGTTGTCGCTACTGTTTTTAAATTCGGAATCAAATCAAACAGCTTCGTGTACAAAACAGGAAGCGATTTTTCATCCTGATAGTTTGGATTTACTTTCGGTATTCCCAACATAAAATAGGCTGTGTCAATATCACCTAAAATAACGTTGCTATATTGAAGCATTTCCGGCATCACCTCACTTGGTGCTTTACCATATTGCCATAATTTCGATCTGTAATTTAAATCACAAGAAATCATAATTCCCATTTTGTGCGCCACTTTAATAGCTTCTAAACAAGCTTCAGCAGCGCTTTGAGAAATAGCTGGTGTAATTCCACTCCAGTGAAACCAGGTAGCGCCTTCTAATACTTTTTCCCAGTCAATAAGTCCTTTTTCAATAGTTGCCATCGAGCTGTGTGCGCGATCATATACTACATTACTTCCTCTTGTTCCGGCTCCGGTTTCCAAAAAATAGATTCCTAAACGCTCTCCTCCAAAAATGATATTTTTAGATTCTACGTTCATTTTTCGTATTTCTCTCAAAGCAGATCCGCCAATTTCGTTTTCAGGCAGTCTTGTTACAAACTCTGCATTTAATCCATAATTTGCCAAAGACACACAAACATTAAATTCACCGCCGCCATAAGTAGCTCCAAATGCTGTAGATTGTGCAAAACGCAGGTGTCGCTCTGTCGAAAGACGTAACATAATTTCACCGAATGCAACTATTTTACTCATATTATTTTATTGTTTTTACCAGTAAAAGGTCTTCTTTTTACCACTAAGAGATTAAGAAAAATAAAGTCTTGAGATTAATCAAACGCAACATCGCATAGTATAAACTCTTTTTTCTTGCTTCTTTCTTCTTGCTTCTTTCTTCTTTATTCTATTCTCTATATTCTATATTCTATATTCTCAATTAAAATTTGAAATATTCCTTTGCATTATTGTATGAAATATCAGAAACTAATTTTCCAATCCATTCCATATCAGCAGGCAATTCTCCTCTTTGAATTTCATCTCCTAAAAGATTACAAAGAATACGTCTGAAATATTCGTGTCTTGGGAAAGATAAAAAGCTTCTTGAATCTGTCAACATTCCCACGAAACAACTAATTAATCCCATGTTTGAAAGGGCATTTAATTGTTTAGTCATTCCGTCTTTTTGATCTAAAAACCACCATCCTGAACCAAATTGTACTTTTCCTCTAACACTTCCGTCATTAAAATTTCCAATCATCGTAGCCATAACTTCGTTATCAGCCGGGTTTAGGTTATAAATAATTGTTTTTGTCAATTTATCTTTACTATCTAATGCATTTAAAAAAGAAGATAGTTTTTGTGCTTGTGGATAATCCCCTATAGAATCCCAACCTGTATCAGGACCTAAAATTCTGTGCATACGTGCATTATTATTTCTTAATGCACCTAAGTGAAATTGTTGTACCCAGCCAAATTCATGGTAAGTTTCTGTTAAGAATAATAAAATTGCACTTTGGAATTTCAATGCTTCTTCTGGAGTTATGATTCTGTTTTCTCTTTTCTTTTTGAAAATTGAAGCCACTTCAGCTTCTGTAAACTCTTCAAAATAAATTTGATCTAAACCGTGGTCACTTAATTTGCATCCGTTTTGATTGAAGAATTCAATTCTTTTTCTCAAAGCATCACGCAGATCAGCATATGTGTTAATCGCAATTCCGGACACATCCCCCAACGTGTCCAGATATGCGTTATAGCCATCATTTGAAATAAGGATAGCTTTATCGGGTCTGAAAGCCGTACTCATTTTTGTATCAATTGGATTTTTAGTCAGTTTCTGGTGAAACTCTAAAGTATCAATTGGATCTTCTGTCGTACAAACTAATTCAGCATTTACTTTTTTAAGCAAGTTCTGTGTGCTGTATGCTTCTGATTTTATTTTCTCAGAAGTTTCGATATATATTTTCTCAGCTGATTTCTCATTCAATAAATCATAAATATCAAAATAACGAGCCAATTCTAAATGTGTCCAGTGGTACAAAGGATTACGCATTGTATACGGAACCGTTTTCCCCCATTGTAAGAACTTATCTTTATCAGAACCATTTCCGGTTACAAATTGTTCGTTAATTCCTAACGTACGCATTGCACGCCATTTGTAGTGATCGCCATTAATCCAAACCTGCGTGATATTGTCAAAAATTTTATCCTCAGCAATAAATTGTGGATTCAGGTGATTGTGGTAATCTATGATAGGCTGATTTTTTGAGTAATTATGATATAACTCTTCAGCGTATTTATTTTCAAGTAAAAAATTGTCGTTTATGAATGTTTTATTTGAGCTCATTTCTTTTATAATTGAGAATTATTCTTCATTTGATGGTTTACCGATAGTTGCTAAAATTCCGCCATCAACATATAAAATATGTCCGTTGACAAAATCACTTGCCTTAGAAGATAAAAATATCGCTGCACCAGCTAAATCACTCGGATCTCCCCATTTTGCAGCAGGAGTTCTACTAATGATAAAATCATTAAAAGGATGCCCATCAACTCTAATTGGTTTTGTTTGTTCAGTAGCAAAATAACCAGGTCCAATTCCGTTGATCTGAACGTTATATTTTGCCCATTCTGTCGCCATATTTTTAGTCAGCATTTTCAAACCACCTTTTGCAGCAGCATAAGCACCAACTGTATTACGACCTAATTCGCTCATCATCGAGCAAATATTGATTATTTTTCCTTGTCTTCTTTCAATCATTCCTTTAGCAACATGCTTAGAAACAATAAACGGAGAAACCAAATCAATATCAATTACTTCTTTAAAATCAGCAACTTCCATTTCAATTAAAGGGATCCTTTTGATGATTCCCGCATTATTAATCAAAATAGCAATTGGTCCAACTTCACTTTCAATTTTTGCAACAGCAGTTTTAACTTCCTGCTCATCGGTTACATTAAATTTATAACCTACTGCATTTATTCCTTCACTTTTAAGTTCTGCCACAGCAGCATCAATTTTTTCCTGAGAAGAGTTTCCGTTTACTACAATTGTAGCTCCAGCCTCACCTAGTCCTTTTGCCATTGCCATTCCCAATCCGTGAGTACTTCCTGTGATTAAGGCAACTTTTCCTTTTATATCAAATAAGTTTGTCATCTTCTTATCTTAAATCAGTTATTTTACAAACATCCATATCTCCATAATCTAAGTTTTCACCGGCCATTCCCCAGATAAAAGTATAATTACTAGTTCCTGAACCAGAGTGTATAGACCAAGGCGGAGAAATAACTGCCTGGTGATTGTTCATCCAGATATGTCTTGTTTCTTGTGGTTGTCCCATAAAATGGCAAACTGCCTGATTTTCTGGAATATCTAAATAGAAATAAACTTCCATTCTACGATCGTGTACGTGCGCTGGCATTGTATTCCAAACACTTCCTGGTCGTAATTCTGTCATTCCCATTTGCAATTGGCAGGTTGTAACCACACTACCAATAATCATTTGATTTACGGTACGGTGATTAGCCGTTTCCATTGTACCTAATTGTAATTTATTAGCTTGTTCTAAGCTTACTTTTACCGTTGGATAATGTGTATGAGCTGGTGCAGAATTGATATAAAATTTAGCCGGATTCGCGCTGTCGTCACTTTTAAAAATTACTTCTTTATTTCCGCTTCCGATATATAAAGCATCTTTAAAACCTAATTCATAAGATGTTCCATCAACAACAACAGAACCACTTCCACCAACGTTGATGATTCCCATTTCTCTTCTTTCTAAAAAATAACCCGCTTTAAGAGGATCAATAGTTTCCAGAGTAAGATCTTTTACAGGAACAGCAGAACCAGCAATATATCTATCATAATGAGAATACGTCAATACGATTTCGTTCTCCTGCATTAAGTCATCAATTAAGAATTCATTTCTCAACTGTTGTGTATCATATTGTTTTACTGCTTCAGGGCTTGACGCGTATCTTGAACTATATTTTGTCATAATTTTTATTTTAATGTAATCGATTGCACAAAATTATATTTTTATCTTCAAATATCATAATCCAAACGAAAATTTATTTGTGTAAATATTACACTTCTACCTTTTTCATTCGGGGAACTAAAATATGCATAATCAGCCAAGCCAGTAAATATGAGCCTCCGCAGATGCAAAACATGATAAAGTACCCTGTTTCGATTTTACCTAGTTTAGTATAATAAACAAACATATTTTTTTGAACCACTAAAGTTAGTAAAATTCCACCAAGTGCTCCGAACATTCCTCCAATTCCTGTTACTGAGGCAGTTGCTTTTTTTGGAAACATATCCGAAACTGTTGTAAAGATATTAGCACTCCAGGCCTGATGTGCAGAAACTGCGAAACCAATTACCAAAATGGCCCACCACATGTTTATTGATCCTAAATATTGAGAAAATAATACTGGTAAAACGGCAAAAGCATAAATCAACATACTTGTTTTACGTGCTTTATACGCCGGCCAGTTTTTTTCTATTAATTTTAATGGTAACCATCCTCCACCAATACTTCCAACACTTCCAATAACATAAACCAAAGCACAAGGCCAGATAATTTCTGTAGCCGAAAGTTTATATTCCTTCATTAAGAAATCAGGTAACCAGAATAGATAGAACCACCAAACCGGATCTGTCAGTAATTTCCCGATGGCAAAAGCCCAGGTTTGACGAAAAGTAAGTAATTTAAACCATGAAACTTTCTCCGTATCTTCAACTTCAGTCGTAACTACTTTATCTGAATTGATATATTCTAATTCGGCCTGAGATAAACGTTTTTGTTTTTCCGGTACTTCATAGAAAATAAACCACAATACCAGCCATATAAAACCAACAATTCCTGTTAAGATGAAAGCCCATTGCCAGCCATAATTTTCAGCAATAAATGGCACGGAAAGCGGCACAATTATAGCCCCGATATTACTTCCTGAATTAAAAATACCTGTTGCTAAAGCTCTTTCTTTTTGTGGAAACCATTCAGCCGTAGCTTTTATGGCTGCCGGGAAATTTCCAGCTTCTGTAATTCCCAAAAAAACACGTGCTATTAAAAAACCAGGCGTTCCTGTTGCCAATGCGTGACCAATTGCTGCCAAACTCCATAAACCGGTTGCAATAGCATAACCAATTTTAGTTCCCAATTTATCAATAATACCTCCAGCAACCAACATTCCCAGGGCATAAGCAATTTTAAAAGCCAATTCAATATTAGAATAATCAATAACTTCCTGCTCCGGTGTCCAATGAAAAGCCTCTGCCATAAAAGGTCGGAGGTAACTTATTACATTTCGATCTAAATAATTTACTGTAGTAGCAAAAAATACTAAACCGCATATCGTCCATCGGTACTTTCCGATTGCTTCGTTGGTTTGATTCATAATTTTGAGTTGGTTGGTTGGTTGGTTAGTTAGTTGGTTTGGATTTTATTATAAATCCGTAATTGGGCTGTATTTAGGAACCAAAGATTTCATCACAATCCAACCTGTCAAATAACAAACAGCACAGATAGAAAAGATGATAAAATACCCAGCTTCAATGCCTTTAAAGCCCATAAAAGCCATATTAGTTTCTTTTGTATAATCGAATAACATTCCTGATCCTTTGTTAATTAAAGTCGAACCAACACCTCCTGCTAAGCCTCCAATACCAGTAATCGTTGCAATTGCTTTTTTAGGAAACATATCTCCAACCGTTGTAAAAATATTTGCTGACCATGATTGATGTGCAGCACCTGCAATACCAATGATGATAACTGGCAACCAGTAACTGATATAACCTAAAGGTTGCGCGATTAAAGCTAATAATGGAAAAAAGGCAAAAATCAACATCGCTCTCATTCTTCCTTCGTATGGGTTCATTCCTTTCTTTTCTACAAAATAAGTTGGCAGCCAACCCCCAATGATAGAAAGTAAAGTAATCATATATAAAACAAATAATGGCAAAGCAGCTTCAGTAGAATCCATTCCGTAAACCGAACTTAAATAAGCTGGTGTCCAGAATAAAAAGAACCACCAAACTCCATCAGTCATAAATTTTCCAAAAGCAAAAGCCCAGGTTTGTTTGTATTTAAAACAATCTACAAAAGAAACTTTTGTACTTGTATCAGGAACATAACCTACTAATTTACTGTCAGCAATATCATCTTGTTGAATATATTCTAATTCGGCAGCGCTAACTTTTGGATGTCTTTCTGGTTTATCATACATAAAAACCCAAAATCCCATCCACACAAAACCTAAAGCACCAATGATGATAAATGACATTTCCCAACCGAAAGATTTTGCAATAAACGGAATAGAAATTGGAGCAGCCAATGCCCCAACAGTCGCACCTGCATTAAAAATACTAGTAGAAAATGCTCTGTCTTTTTTAGGAAAATATTCAGCAGTAGTTTTGATCGCTGCCGGAAAGTTTCCTGCCTCACCAATTGCCAAAATAAAACGCGCAAAAATGAATAAACTAACACTTACGTTAATTACCATACCGGTATCATTAACCGTTTTGATAACCTCTTTAGCACCTTCAAAACCTACAAACCAGTTTCCTGTGATAATTCCAGATGTTGCAATTCCGCAAAAGGCGTGTAAACAAGCTCCTATAGACCATATTCCAATTGCCCATAGAAATCCTTTTTTAGTATCTAACCAATCCACGAATCTTCCGGCAAAAAGTAATGATACAGCGTAAAAAATAGAGAATAAAGCCGTAATATTTCCGTAATCGTTATTTGTCCAATGAAATTCAGGAGCTATAAAATCATTCCATGTCAAAGAAAGAACTTGTCTGTCAAGGTAATTGATAGTGGTTGCGAAAAACAACAAAGCACATATACTCCAACGATATCTTCCTGTTGATTTATTAGTTTTGCTATTAGAAATTTCATTTGTTTGATTCATGGTAATAGTTTTATTCTAAATTTATAATTTTTGGTCTTTTGGAGAATCGATTATTTTCAAGTCAGAACTTAAAAATCAATTGATTAGTACAACAAAATACAATTAATGTAATCGATTGCACAAATATACTTTTAAATCTTAATAATACAAATAAATTGTATAAAAAATTATTTTACTACTTTAAATTAACATTTCACGTAAAAAAAAGAACTCAAAATTACACATTAAATAATATATATGTTAAATAAGAACATGTGAAATTTGTCCGTTTCGTATGTCAAAATTGTACTAAAATCAATAATTTAAAATCGATTTATGAAGTGTATTCCTATTCTAAATTTAAAGTTCATATAAGGTGAGAAAGTTGATAAATCAATAAAAAAAATTAAATTTGAAGCTCTGCCTTCAAATTGATTAAAAACTAAACTCTTATAACATTGAAAAACTCAAAAAACCTCATTATTGCAAAGTCTTTTTTAAAACTAATTTTATTATTGGGAATCACAACTCAGCTACAGGCACAGAATCAGGTAATACCACTTTGGAAAACAATTCCACAAGAAATTAAAGCTTCTGATTATCAGGAAAAAGAAATCATAAAAGACGGGAAAGTACAAAGTACAAGCCAGGTTTCAATACCTACTTTGAGTATTTTCTTTACAAAAGAAATAAAACAAAATCAAGCCGCCGTAATTATTCTTCCTGGTGGTGGCTATTCGCATTTGGCCATTGATAAGGAAGGAACTAAAGTTGCAGAATGGCTTAATAGTTTAGGAATTGTAGCTTTTGTTTTAAAATACAGATTGCCAAACGATTTAATAATGACTAACAAAACTGTTGGTCCATTGCAGGATGCGCAGGAAGCCATGCGTATTGTACGCCTAAATGCTGCAAAATGGAATATTGATCCAAATAAAATTGGGATTATGGGATTCTCTGCAGGAGGACATTTAGCATCTACACTATCTACTCATTATGATGAGAGAGTATATGAAACTTCATCCAAAATAAGCGCACGTCCAGACTTTTCTATTCTGATTTACCCTGTTGTGTCTATGGAAAATGACATCACACACAAAGGCTCGCAAACAAGTTTATTAGGTGCTAATGCTTCACCAGAACTAATTACTTCATTTTCGAATGAGAAACAAGTAACGGCACAAACGCCAACTACTTTTATCGTACACGCTACTGATGACACAGCCGTTTTACCAGAAAACAGCATCAATTATTACCTGGCACTTAAAAAAAACGGAGTTACATCTGAATTACATTTATACGAAAGCGGTGGACACGGTTTTGGTCTTGGCGTAAAAGACACCAGCAAATTCTGGACGAGAGATTGTGAGGAATGGCTTAAAGCCCATGGATTTTAATAATTGACATTGTACGCGATGTGCCTAAACATTGCTATCATTGCGTAAATCTTAGCGTTCCTTGCGGCCAGGATTTTATGTTTTCAGAAAGCATGAAATAAAAAAGGGTTTTTAAATTTGGCTAACGTGTAACCAAATCTAAAAACCCCATAAAAATTTCGACTTTATTGTATGTCTTGCAAATTTACACAATGAATTCACGGTAAGTGAATAGTCAAATTTTCATTAAAAAAATGTTTCTCCAAAAACAGTTTTAAGAAGATCATATACTGTTAAAAAAGGCAAAGCAGTATAACTTTTGATCTTCTATGGCGCAAAACTACAAGCAACTTTCAAGAAAAACTTACGGTTTTCCTCATTTTCACACTTTTTTTTCACTTTTAACATTTATTCAATTTTCATTTTATTGAATTCGTTTTAGTTAGCTAATTCGTATAAAAAACTCTTATTCATAATAGTACTACATATTTAGAGTTACTAAGATACTAAGGGACTAAGAAACTAAGATGCTAAGATTTGTTTCTTATTCTAGATTAAGTTGAAATTGAAATTTAAGAAATAAATTTGTAAAGTAAATTCGTTCTTAAATTTGATAACTAAGGCACGAAAGACAACAAGATTTCTTTCTTATTCTAAATTAAGTTGCAACAAGAAATTACGAAATACTTTTGTGAAGCAAATTAGAAGTTCTATCAACAATTGAAACACAAGACTTAGAATCTTAGAACCTCAGAACCTTTCTTGTCCTAGATTAAGTTGAAATTATGATTTAAGAAATAAATTTGTTCCTGTAAAATAGCTAAGCTATTAAGCAACTAAGAAACGAGGATTACTTTCTTATTCTAGATTAAGTTGAAATTATGATATAAGAAATACCTTTGTTTCTTAAAGTTGCTAAGATACTAAGTCGCTAAGATGCTAAGATTTTTTTCTTATTCTAGATTAAGTTGAAATTATGATTTAAGAAATACCTTTGTAAAGGAAATTAGTTCTTAAAGTTGCTAAACTAAGTCACTAAGATAATAAGATTTCTTTCTTGTCCTAGATTAAGTTGAAACAGGAATTTATGAAATAAATTTGTAAAGTAAATTAGAAGTTCTATCAACAATTGAAAAGAAAGCCTTAGCGCCTCAGTCACTTAGAACCTTTAAAAATAAAAAAATGAAAATATTTGAATTCTTAATACTCGGAAAAAACGAACCAATACTGGAGATTTTACTTCGCTTGGTGAATGCGTACGAAGACTGGAATGCAGTTGGCTTCAGCGATGAAAATACTGCTCAGGAATATTTTCTAAACAACAAAATAGACATTGTTCTGCTGAGTTCCGGAATCGAAGATCATGTCGAAAAAGAATTTACTTCTTTTTGTTTAAAACAGCAACCCGATGTCGAAGTAATTGAGCATTTTGGCGGGGGAAGCGGTTTATTAAAATCAGAAATACAACACAGATTACATCTTAAAGGAAAAATTTAGGTACCAGAATTTTTCACATCAACGCCTTTTTATTAAAACATTTACGAAGATCGCCTAATCATTGACGATATATCGTTAAAATCACTATTGCCCTTTTTTCAGAAAATCGTTATAAATCAACGCCTTGCAAACAAGGCACTGCTTTTGAACGCAATAAACTGAAAATCAAAATGAATATAAATTTTTAAAAAACCTTTTATTAACACACAAAATTAAATTACCATGAAAAAATTAATCTCAACAGCAGTTTTATTATTCGTAACATTCAGTGGATTCGCACAAAAACCAAGTCCAGCGTTATTAAACCCAACAAATCACACTTTAGTACTTGTTGATTATGAAAGCCAAATGGCCTTTGCGGTTGGCAGCACGCCAATAGATCAATTACGTAACAATACCGCACTGGTTGCCGGTGCTTCAAAAATATTTAAAGTTCCAACTATCGTAACTACAGTGGCAGAAAAATCATTCAGCGGACCAGTTTTCCGTGAAATTGAAGAATTCTATCCACAAAAAACTTCAAACTATATCGATCGTACTTCAATGAATACCTGGGAAGATGGTCCTGCTCATAAAGCTATAACTGAAAAAGGTAAAAAGAAAATCGTTTTTGGCGGTTTATGGACAAGCGTTTGTATTGTTGGGCCAACATTATCAGCGATAAGCGAAGGTTATGATGTTTATGTAATCACAGATGCAAGTGCAGATGTTTCTAAAGAAGCACATGAAATGGCTATTACACGTATGGTACAGGCAGGTGCTCATCCAATCACTTCATTACAATATTTACTAGAATTACAACGTGACTGGGCTCGTCAGGAAACTTATGTAGCCGTTACAGATTTGGTTAAAAAATACGGTGGTGCTTACGGTGTTGGTGTTCAATATGCACACGAAATGCTAAAACACTAATTATCCAATTAAAAATTGAGAATTAAAAATTAGCTATGACTGTGTAAAAAAAAATTAAACACATAAAAACATTTTTAATTTTTAATTCTCAATTTTTAATTAAATCAACCCAACAATAAAAACCACTATTATGAAACCAAAAGCCTTACTTTCAGCATTACTTCTAATTCTTTCTCTACCAATTTTCGCTCAAGGCAAAAGTGCCACACTTATCGTTCATCATGCTGTTATTCATACTCTCGATGATAAAAACACGATTGTTGAGGCTATGGCTGTCGCCGATGGAAAAATCCTGAAAACAGGAAAAAACAATGAAATATTAAAATTAAAAAACAAAAAAACCACTATAATTGATGCTAAAGGAAAAGTAATTATTCCGGGAATATTTGATTCTCATATGCACATTATCCGCGGAGGAAGATTTTTTAATACCGAATTACGCTGGGACGGCGTTCGTTCCCTTAAAAGAGCTTTGGCCATGCTAAAAGAGCAGGCTCAAAGAACACCAAAAGGACAATGGGTTCGTGTTGTTGGCGGTTGGAATGCTTATCAGTTTGTAGAAAAAAGGCTACCCACTTTAGCAGAAATAAATGAAGCTACAGGCGATGTTCCTGCTTTTGTACTTCACTTATACGGACATGCTTATTTAAATAAAGCAGGATTGCAGGCTTTAAAAATTGATGCCAATACTCCAAATCCAAATGGAGGTTTGGTTGAAAAGGATGCTGCAGGAAATCCGACAGGATTATTAGTGGCAGAACCAAATGCATTCATCTTATACTCTACCCTTTCAAAACTTCCGGAATTAACTCCGGATGAAAAAATAAATTCGACCAAACAATTTATGTCTGAAATGAATCGTCTTGGTGTAACCGCAATTATAGATGCCGGAGGCGGATTCCAAAATTTTCCGGATGACTATGGTGTAACAAACGGTTTATGCAAAGAAAGCGACTTAACAGTCAGAATGCCTTATTATTTATTTGCTCAAAAAGCAGGAAGTGAACTTAACGATTATACTAAATGGGTCAGCACGGTTGAAATTGGTGAAGGCTGTGACGATCATGACGACGGTAAAGTAGAATATCATGCGCAAGGTGCCGGAGAAAACCTGGTAATGAGTGCCGGAGATTTCGAAAACTTCGATAAACCAAGACCTGAATTAAGTCCGGCAATGGAAGGGCAATTAAAATCGGTTTTGTCCTTATTGGTTAAAAACAGATGGCCGTTTCGAATTCACGCGACTTATAACGAAAGCATAACCCGTTTTTTAAATGTTATTGAAGAGATTGACAAAGAGACTCCATTAAACGGATTATTATGGTTTTTCGATCACGGAGAAACCGTTTCATTTGAAAATTTAAAAAGAATCAAAGCTTTAAACGGAGGATTGGCCATTCAGCACAGAATGGCATATCAAGGGGAAAGTTTTATAAAAAGATATGGCAAAACAGCTGCTGCAAACACGGTTCCTCTTAAAAAGATTCTCGAAATGGGAATCAAGGTCGGAATGGGGACCGACGGAACCCGTGTTGCCAGCTACAATCCATGGGTTGGTTTATATTGGCTGACAACCGGGAAAACTTTGGGCGGCACAAAATACATGCTGGATGAAAATATTCAGGACAGAACAGCGGCTTTAAGATTATTCACTTATGGAAGTGCCCAATTGATTAACTTGGAAAAAGATCGCGGTATGCTTAAAATCAATAATTTAGCCGATTTTGTAATCCTGTCTGATGACTATTTCAATACTGCAGAAGAGAAAATTCTAAATATCGAATCAAAACTAACTGTCGTAAATGGTAAAGTAGTGTATGCTGATAATGACTTTAAAACGTTTGCAAATCCAATTCCGAAAGCAACACCAGAATGGAGTCCTGTAAATTATTTTGGAGGTTATCAAAAAAATTAAATCACATGAAAATTATATTCAGATTATTGTTGCTTTTGGGGTTCTTCTTTACCGCAAATGCACAGCAGAAAATGACATTCCAAAAGCTGCGATATGACGATGATCTAACGTATTTGAAAGATTCTACGCGAAATTGGTATGAAAAAATCAAATACATTCCGCTTGGCCAAAACAGTAACTATTACGCCAGTATTGGCGGCGAAGCAAGATTGCAATATACTTATACCGTAAACGACAAATGGGGTGATGATTCTGATGAAGGCGACGGTTATTTACTTTCCAGATATCTGCTTCATGCCGATGTTCATCTGGGCGCTTTCAGAACTTTTGTGGAGCTGCAAAGTAGTTTATCGAACAGTAAAATTGATCCAAGTCCTGTTGATGAAAATGAATTAGATATCCATCAGGCTTTTCTCGATATTGATTTTATTCACAATGAAAACGAACGATTGACCTTGCGTTCAGGAAGACAGGAAATGTCATATGGCTCTCAGCGTTTAATTGCCGTTCGCGAAGGCCCAAACAGTCGTCTTGCTTTTGATGCGATCAAATTATTTTATAAGAAAAACAATTGGCAAACCGATGCATTTTACACGCATCCAGTCGCCAATAAAACCGGAACTTTTAATGACGGTTTTAATGAAAATGCACAATTCTGGGGAAGTTATACGGTAATCCATAAAGTGCCATTTATCCAGAACATTGATTTCTATTATTTGGGATTATGGAAAAAAAGAGCCGTTTTTGATAATGCCATCGGAGAAGAAAACCGTCAGTCTATCGGAACCCGAATTTGGAAAAATAAAGGAAACTGGAAATATGATTTAGAAGGATTATATCAATTCGGAAACATAGATCAGCAATCCATCTCCGCCTGGACGATCTCTTCTTTTGCCTGTTATACTTTTTCAGAAATAAAATTCAAACCTGAAATTGGTTTGAAAACAGAGATTATTTCCGGAGATAAACATTCAGATGACAATCATTTGCAGACTTTCAATCCGTTATATCCAAGAGGTGCTTATTTTGGATTGGTTGCATTAATTGGTCCTTCGAATTTAATTGACATCCACCCTTCCATCAGTTTGGAATTAAGCCAAAAATTAAGCCTCGGTTTTGATTATGATATATTTTGGAGAGAATCGATTAGTGACGGTATTTATGCCCCAAATATGCAATTATTATATTCCGGAAGAGATACGACTGAGCGTTTTATAGGTTCTCAATTGATTACTAATTTAGATTATACTGCGAATGATTTCCTGGCCTTTACATTAGAATCAGGTTGGTTTAATGCAGGCTCTTTTTTAAAAGAAGTCGGAACAGGAAAAGATTATTTTTATGCGGCTTTGACAGCTCAATTTAAATTTTAAATTTGTGTAAATCAAAGTCTCAAAAATGGAAAAAACATATTCAATCGTATTTTATTCTAAAACATTGGTGGAGCCTGTTAAAAAATTGAAAGACTTTTTAAGAAGTAAAATCAAATGGTATAACAGCTGTAATTCTGAAGCACATATTACGATTTGTGAATTTAAGATCGATGAATCGCAGCTCGATTCAATCAAACAAAAGATTTCCACAATTTCAGATACATTTACTCCTTTCCAGGTAAATTTAGATCATTTTGATTCCTTTCCAAATAGTGGTGCATTTTTTATTGGTGCAACCGAAGATTCAAAAAACAATTTTATCCCAATCATGAAAAAGATTCATGAAACTTTAAAGTCTTTAAAATTAAAAAAAAGTGAAGAGCCGCATATGTCAATAGGACGAAGGTTAACGCCAGAAAATCTTAAAATTTCTTCTGAACTTTTTACGACAATTGATCTTAATTTTTTATGCAATGAAATTGTACTAAGAGAATTTGATCCTATAGTTAAACAGTTTTTTGTTATTGAAACTTTTCCTTTTGGCAGCAATCCTCAGCCCGAATTAATTCAGGGGAGTCTTTTTTAACCGCAAGGTACGCAAGGAGTTTACGCAAAGGGCGCTAGTAATTTTTCGCAAAGACGCAAAGTCGCAAAGAAAATAAACTTTGCGACTTTGCGTCTTTGCGCGATTAAATAAGCCAGCCTTGCGAGCCTTGCGTAAATCTTTGCGAACCTTGCGGTTAAATCTCCACAAAACAAAGAACCTGAAACAAAGAAAACCTGAAACCTGAAACAAAACCTATTTTTCGTATATTTGAATTTTACAATTCACACCTATGAAATCCCTAGATTCATTTTACCAGGATATTACCGAAGGTTCTTCTGTTGAACCAAGTTCCTTATTGCCCAACGACATCAAAAAAGAAATTGGTCATTTTAATGTATTTGATATCAAAGAGCTACTGGAGAGAATGAAAGACCAGCCTTCTATGCCTTATGACAGAAGGGCTTACTACAAAATCAGTTTGATTCGTGGTAAAAACAGATCGGAGTACGCCGATAAAATAATCGAAATCGAAAAACAGGGACTTTTATTTGCTACGCCTAAAATTCCATATAATTACATACCACAAGACACCAATCAATCCGGACAATTTTGTGTATTTACAAGTGAGTTTTTATCCAAAAACAAAAGTGGAATTGACTTAGATGACCTTCCAATATTTGCTACTGACGGTTATCCTATTTTTCAGCTTACAGATGGAGAAGTAAACGAAGTAGAATTGATTTTCAACAAAATACAAAAAGAAATCAACTCTGATTATATCTATAAATACGATTTAATTCGAAATTATGTAGCGGAATTAATTCACTTCGGACAGAAATTACAACCTATAACAGCGCTTTATTCTAAACATAATTCGGCAGCAAGGGTTTCTTCGCTATTTGCAGAATTATTAGAAAGACAATTCCCAATAGAATCACCACATCAGCGATTAGAACTAAGAACTGCAAAAGATTTCGCCGAAAGATTATCGGTTCACGTCAATCATTTGAATAAAGTTTTAAAAGAAAACACCGGAAAAACCACAACCGAATTAATCAGCAACCGTTTAACCAACGAAGCCAAAATCCTTCTAAAACAAACAGATTGGAACATTTCTGAAATCGCTTTCTCTTTAGGTTTTGAAGAACTGGCGCACTTTTCTAATTTCTTTAAAAAACAAACTTCGTTCACGCCATTAGCTTTTAGAAGTTAATTTTTGTTTCAGGTTTCAGGTTTTCCGATTTGGAATTTGGAATTTAAAAATTGGAATTTAAAATCTTCCGATTTGAATTTCGCAAACTTCGGTTTGAAATTTACAATTCCCCACCTCTACTTTGCTCCTACCTTTGTCTTATCAATTTAAAAGATCAAAAGATGAATTTAGCAAACAACAAAATTTTAATAACAGGCGGTGCCAGCGGCATTGGGCTCGGCCTTACTGAGCGTTTTATTCAGGAAAACAATACCGTAATTATCTGCGGAAGAAGAGCATCTGTTTTAGATGAAGTTAAAGCAAAATTCCCAACCGTAATTACAAAAGTATGCGACTTATCAGATGAAAAAGAACGCATCGCACTTTACGAATGGATTGCCGAAAATCATCCGGATTTAAATGTATTAATCAACAATGCCGGAATTCAAAAATGGGTTTCTGTTACCGATGCTGATTTCTACGAAAGCATGAAAACAGAGCTTAACACCAATATCGAAGCACCTCTTCATTTAACTTCTTTATTTATTCAATTAGAATCCCTTAAAACGGTAATGAATGTAACGTCAGGATTGGCTTTTTCCCCTTTTGCAAAAGTTCCGGTTTACTCAGCTACAAAAGCGTTCTTCCGTTCGTTTACCCTTTCACTTCGTCATATTTTAAAAGCAAAAAATATTGAAGTTATTGAGATTATTCCACCAGCATTGAATACAGATCTTGGAGGAGTTGGTTTACACAATGCGCATCCAAGTGTAGCCGACTTTATTGTTTCCATTTTCGAACAATTAAAAGCGGGAAAAAACGAACTAACTTTTGGCACAAGCAAAACAAGATTAAACGCAAGTGTTCCGGAATTAAAAGCTTCATTTGAGGCGTTACACGGGAATTAATTAAAAATTGAGAATTAAAAATTAAAAATCTATGGCTATATTTTTAAACACATAGAAACATAGTCAATTGAAACGCTTAAAAAGGCATTTCATTTACCAAAAAACACATAGATGCTATGTGTGAGAAACTAGTTTCTTTCCATACTCTTATTAAAGGCAAGAAAATCCTATGTTTCTATGTGTTTAATTTTCTCACGCAGATTTAGCAGATTTTTTAAATCCATTTAATCCTTAATCTCGATATCAAAAGGTAGGTACAATATTTCAAATATTCTATATTCTATATTCTATATTCTATATTCTATATTCTATATTCTATATTCTATATTCTATATTCTATATTCTATATTCTATATTCTATATTCTAAAATCAACAATCTAAAATCTAAAATAAAATGGCAGTAAATACAAAAATCGCTTTAGTAACAGGCGGCAGCAGAGGTTTAGGAAAAAACATGGCAATCGCAATTGCACAAAAAGGAATTGACGTAATCATTACCTACAACAGCAAAAAAGAAGAAGCGGATTCAGTAGTAAAAGAAATCGAAAACTTAGGTCAAAAAGCAGCTTCACTTCAATTGAATGTTGCCGATTCAGGTACTTTTGATTCTTTCTTCGGAAGTGTTTCTGAAGTCTTAAAAAGCACTTTCAAAACTGATAAATTTGATTTTCTGGTAAACAATGCCGGAATCGGAATTCATAATTCTTTCATAGGAACAACAGAAGCCGAATTTGATCAATTGACTAATATTCAGTTTAAAGGACCATTTTTCCTGACTCAAAAAGCATTAAACGTAATGAATGACGGTGGCGGAATCGTAAACATTTCAACTGGTTTAGCGAGATTTTCGTTCCCAGGTTATGCGGCTTACGCTTCTATGAAAGGTGCCATCGAAACGTTGACCAAATACCAAGCAAAAGAATTAGGCGCAAGAAAAATCAGAGCCAATGTTGTAGCACCAGGCGCAATCGAAACCGATTTTGGCGGAGGTGTTGTTCGTGACAATGAGCAAATGAACCAACAAATTGCTTCTGTAACCGCATTAGGAAGAGTTGGTTTACCAGACGATATTGGAGGTGTTGTTGCCTTTTTATGTACCGAAGAGGCACGTTGGGTAAATGCACAGCGTATTGAGGTTTCTGGGGGAATGATGTTGTAATTTTCAGCGGCAAACCTAACAGGTTTTTAAAACCTGTTAGGTTTCGTTATAGTTATAAAAAACAAAACCCGATAGATTTAATCTCTATCGGGTTTGTCGTTTCAATATATTGAATTAGTAAGTAAGCGTATTTTAGTTTTTCTCTATGGTGACATCAAAACCTCCGTTTTTATCGAACACAACATCATAAAATTTTCCAGCTTTTTCTACTCCAACTTCATAAGTAGTTTTGCTTTGATAATCAACCACAACGGCAATTTCACGAATGGCATTTGGAGCATAATTTTTCTTCAAATATGTTTGTGCTTTTGCTGGTAATTGGCTTAAGGGAATCTGTAATTCGTAAGCTTTTAAAATACCTAAATTGTCATAAACAGCAAGCGCTTCTTGATTGGTATCTGTTTTGAATTTCGCTTCGTAACGAACTTCATCATTATCATCTCCAACATATTCCATTGCCCAAACGGGTACTTTATTTGGATATTCCTTCTGAAATGTAAATAATACCTTTTCAGGCGGCGTTATTTTCTCTTTCATATTCGTTCCTTCCTGCGCCATCAAAAAACCGCTGCATAAAAAGAAAACAGCTATAAATACGTTTTTCATGATTTCAACTTTTAAATTAATTACGCTTCATTTAGCGTATTAAAAGTACTACTTTTTAAGCAAGAAAAAATAGATTTTAAAGATATTTTTCAGGCAACACTTTATTTTTAAAAAGTACAAATACACTTTTAAATAAACATTAAAAATGGTCATCACATCAATCAAAAAAGCCTGCAAAGAAATTAATCTTCAACAGGCTTTTTCTTAAATAACTGAATTAGTAAGCAATCTTTTTTTGAATTGTGAATTGTGAATTATGAGTTGTGAATTTTAAATCTTACATTTTACGTCATCCATCTTGCATCTTGCTTCTTGCTTCTTGCATCTAAAATCTTGTCTCTTGCTTCTTGCATCTAACAGCTGGCATTTCACTACTTCTTAATTCGATCAGACAATTCTCTTTTATATGTAATCCCAATTGGGAGTTTTTCATTTTTAATAATTACGAAATCTTTTTCTGTTGTATCAATTTTATCCAAAGCCACGATATACGATTTATGAATG
>Ga0247812_10000606_pt1 | contig 21533 bp, 18 predicted proteins | sample UWRJL149409B1_FD_178011 | JGI IMG/M metagenome (GOLD analysis project Ga0247812, IMG submission 178011) | Plant litter microbial communities from Arlington Agricultural Research Station in Wisconsin, United States - UWRJ-L149-409B-1 | ecosystem: Environmental > Terrestrial > Plant litter >...
GGTCTCGATCAGTTGGCCCAGCGACCGCGCCAGACGATCCAGCCGCCAGACGACCAGCACGTCGCCGGCGTCGGCTCGCATATAGTCCAGGGCCGCCTGCAGCTGCGGCCGGTCCCGCCGCGCGCCGGAGGCCTGCTCGACGAAGATTCGCTCACATCCCGCTGCGCGCAACGCATCGCTCTGAAGGTCGGCGACCTGGTCCTGGGTCGACACCCGGGCATAGCCAATCAGCATTAAGCCTCTCCCGAAACTCGACCCACACGTCTCCTATTTGGAGAGGAGTTTCAAGAGAGGGTTTCGAGAGAATTCCAAGCCATCAGGTGCGCCGGTTCGGCCGAACTATGAGGTTCTCCGATAAACGGTCGTTTTCGAGAGGGTTTTGGAATCGTCAGTCGGGCGGGACGAAGTCGCGCACCCTGTCCATGACCTCCGCGACGACCGGCGCCCAGTCTCGCGGACGGCTCTGCCTGACGAGACGCACCGAGGCATACCAAGGTAGGGTCGATCCGCTGTTCATGTATCGCCACTCCGGATTTTTTGGCAGTAAAGCGATGCATGCCTTGCCCAGAGCCCCGGCGAGATGGACCGTTGTGTTCTGCACCGAGATCACGAGATCCAAGGTCTCGATGAGGTCGGCAAAATCCTGGAAGTCGGAAAGCTCTTCAGGTGGGAAATATCGAATAGGCGATGCCAGCGAGGCATTCACCTGTTCGACCTCGGCGGCGACGTCGCCATACTGCAAGCTGACAAACTGGCAGTCCGGCGTTTCTAACAGAGCCCGCAAGGCAATGAGATCGACGGAACGTTCTGCGCGGCCGGTCTGAGGCACGCCTCCGCGCCAGGAAATCCCGACGCGCAGACCCGCCGGACGCTCGCCCAGTCGCTCCGCCCATCGCGAGACGCCGTCCGACCGCGCCGTCACATAGGCCTCACCCGGGAAATCAGCCCGTGTGTGTCGAAACGCCGCTCCTAGACTGCTCATGGCTAGCAGGGTGTCCACCGCGTTGCTGTCAATCTGTGCGCCACGGGGATCGACAAAGGCCACATCGGGAAACGCGTTCTGCAAAAGTCGCATCAGGCGCGGTTCGCAAAGGCATAGGATGCTCTTGGCGATGCGCTGAAGATCTGGGAGCATGCTGGCGAACATGATCTGATCGCCAATGCCCTGATCGCCGATCAATAGAACACGCTTGCCCTCAAGATCGGACACAGTCGGCGCGGTCGTCAGTAGGGGGATCAACGAGGTTGGAACAAATCCTCGGGAGTAGGTCAGCTCATCAGTCCGCCAGCGCGTGTTGTAGTCGCGCCAACCACCCGCGAAATCGCCGTTCGCAAGCTTGAGAAGTCCCCGTTCATAGAAGGGAATGGCAGATGTCGGCTGCATCTGAGCCGCTTGGTCAAAACGGGCCAAAGCTTGATCGCTTTCTCCAAGCACTCGATGAGTCTTGCCCAGCCGAACCAATGTCTTGAAGGCCACGGCTTTGTCTTGCAGCGCTGGGGTATAGGCTTCAATAGCCTCGCGGTGACGGCCGGCATTTGCCAAGGAATCCCCTCGCATCTGCCAAGCCGCACCGAGCTCGGGCGCCACAGCCAGCGTAGCGTCGGCAATGTCCAGGGCTTCCCCATAGCGACCCTGTAGCTGAAGGATCCTACCGAGAATCCAAAGGACGGCCGGTGAGGCCGGGCCGATACGATGCGCTCTGCGCGCTAAGGTCTCTGCCTGCGCGTTGTCGCCTGCGTCCGCTAGATGTGTCGACAGAGCGACGAGCGCCTCCAGGTCGCGCGGATTTTTCAAAAGCCGGCGGCGCAGCAGATTAACGGCCTTGAGATCAAGCGCGGGCATCGATCCCCCAGGCGCCCATGGCGCGTGCCTGAGCCGCGCGCCACTCGTCGGCGTAATCGCAGTCGGCATACTGCTCGAAATAGGGTCCGCCTCGCGTGAAATGTACGATTTTAGCGGAGGCGTTGGCCGGGTATTCGCCTACTAGCCAATTCCATTCCAGAGGTAAGTCGCCGATGTCATCGTCGCTCGCCAGCCACTTGAACTGGTGCAGATCAAGCCCGCTGGCGGTGTCGACATAGGCCGGCGTCAAGGCCCTGCAGCGCGCGTTATTGAACAGGATCACGCTGGACCAGTTCTTCTTCGGGTAAGGTAGCTGCACATGTCCGAGAAACTTCTCGCTGTCGCGCGGCGTGTAGTCGTGGCGCGCAACGAGAGCGGCAAATCGCTCATCGGCTAATGCGAACAGCTGCGCGATATCTCCCCGCACCAGCATGTCGCAGTCCATAAACAGCGACCAGCCTTCATATCCCGACAAGAACGGGGTCAGAAAGCGGCTGAAAGAGAAGTCTGTCGACTGCTGCGAAACCCGCGACCGGCTATGCAGGCCCGTCAGCCCGGAGAGGGTGATCGGCACGATGCGGATTGGAACGGACGCGTGGTCGATGAGGCTCTGACAGAGAACGTGATAGGCAACACGCTCGGCGACGTCGAAGCCGATATAGATATTCAACGGAGGGGAAGGTGACAACCGAGGCTCCAAGCGCAGCTTGCGGGCGATCATTCCCGAAATGGTCTACCTTTGCGACGCCCAAACAAGCGCCAAGGTTGTGGCGATAACTCTCAGCTAACAGCTACCTAATCCAGTTCGATTGGCGCAGGTCGACGACAATAGCCTAGCAGGCAGCCTTTGGTCGCATGACCAACCAGGGCGTAGGGCCCGCCCGCCACTCCCAACAAGCTAGCACCATGTCAATATGGCTGCGGCCGGTCAGTTGAGTAGGCAGGTCAGCCTTCTCGATGCTGGGATCGAGCCGGATAATGTCATGAGTTGGTGCGAAGCGTTCAATAAGACGTTCGGTGACGCCCTTGCGAAACCCCGGATGGGTTTCGACGACGAGGTTGAACCCTGCCATCGCCGGATAAAGGTCGGGTCGCAAGATGTCGTCTTCGAAGCCCTCTGCGTCAATAAACACCAGAACACGTCCCTTATTGCGGAACGTTTCAAAGTGCTCGCCACGAAACTCCTCCCGGATCACCACCTGATCGGTCACGCCATTGGCTTTAGCCAACAAGCCGCAGCGCCGGCGCGCAGTTTCATCGGTGTCATAGGCGTTGACCGTAACGTCAGGCATCAAGCGCGCCAAACCAACGGCGTAATAGCCTTCGGCGCAGCCAATATCGATGATGTGGTCCAGACCCTCCTCTGCGAAGGCCAGAAGGTGGGGGTGAAGCTCACGTTCGTAGACGCCAAGCAAACGCGGCAAGAGCGCGCCCTCGGCGGCCCTGACGACATAGTCCATGCCGGCAAACGGTCCTGACCGCACGTGCACCCCGTCCATGGCCAGGGTATTGACCCAGAGCTGAGTGCGCCATTTGGCCGTCAAGACCAGAGCCTTGCCTAGCACCTCCGCCTCGGACAACTCCGCGTTGGTCACCAAGGCGCGGAGTCTGGCTAGATAATCTGAATTCGAACCCATGGCTCTGCGTATCGGCGGTGTCGACGAGCGTCAATGAGCCCAAAGGGAAGACGGGGTGCGCCCCACCTAGGGTAACTGGCAATTTGCCTCGGCAAATCCAATCATCCTCTTGTAGAGAGCCTTAGCGGCCTGTGCCGGCCAAAGGAGCTTTCATGACGTCTCGCCTCGCCATCTACAGCCCGAACGGCCGCGTTGGTGTGGGCGGTAACGTGTTTGGTAAGGATATCGCCAATTTCGAACTGTTTCGGGCCATGGTCCTGCATGGCGGCCTGAGCCATGTGGATTTTCTCACCCACACCGAGACTCCGGGCGAAGAGATCCGACGCGCGCTGATCGGCGACGCGACTTGCGCCACCGAGATAACGGCGGCCAATATTCTGTCTCAGCACATCCCAGCCGCCGCCGGCGCAATGCTGCGCGGCGCTGCACGGCTGGAAGAGCTGGCCTGGCAGCGGCGACGGATGGTCGGCGACAACGCCTATAGCTTGATGGGTCTTATCCATACGACCGCGCCGCCTGCCATCCGGCAGGATATTGCAATGGCGGCGATCGCGCCGATCCATCCTTGGGACGCCTTGATCTGCACCTCACCCTCCGTCCAGACCGCTATGACTGTGATGTTCGAGGAATGGGGCGATTATCTGGGCGACCGTTTTGGCGGTCCTGCTCGCCCAGGCCCGCAACTGTCCCTGATCCCCCTGGGCGTCGACGGTCCCGCATTGAGCGCCATCGCCGATCGTCCCGCCGTCCGGGCGGAAACCCGCGCCAGCCTTGGACTCGATGAAGAGGACATTCTGGTGCTGTGGGTTGGCCGTCTGTCATTCTTTGAGAAGGCCTTCCCCCAGCCGATGATGAAGGCGGTCCAGGAAGCTGCGCAGGCCGCCGGCAAGGTTGTGCATTTCGCTATGGCGGGATGGTTTCCCAATCCGGACGACGAGGGGCTATACCGTCAGGCCGCCGCGCTCCACGCGCCGAACATCATCTTTCATGTTGTCGACGGCTCCGACCGTGAGCGCCTGGGCGCGATGTGGGCGTCATCCGACATCTTCCTGTCGCTGGTCGACAACATCCAGGAAACTTTCGGCATCACGCCGCTGGAGGCCATGGCGTCGGGCCTGCCAGTCGTGGTCAGCGACTGGGACGGCTATCGCTATACGGTACGCGACGGCGAAGAAGGCTTCCTGATCCCGTCGCTCGGCGGCCCCAGCGAAGGCCTGCCCGCCGATCTAGTCGGGCAGCATGTGTTCGGGCTGAAATCCTATCAGCAATATGTCGGGATCATCGCCCAGCACACCGCCATCCATGTCGGCCGCGCCGCCGACGCCCTGCGGCAACTGATCGTTTCGCCCGAACTGCGGCGACGCATGGGCGAGGCGGGCCGCCGGCGCATCCGGGAGACCTTCGACTGGTCGGTGGTTGCACCGCAATACACTGCCCTGGCCGAGGAGCTCACCGCGATCCGGAAGGCCTCGACGCTCGTCTCCCCCCTGTCGCGCTTGAACCCCGTCAAGGGTGACCCCTTCCGGGATTTTGCCGGTTTCGCCAGCATGACGCTGAGCTTGGAGACCCGAGTTAGGTTGGCATCTGGCGTCACCGCAGCGAACCTGGACCTGATCCGCAACAGTCAGTTGGACATGTTCGCCGCCAACTGGCGGTGCACGCTCGACGAGGCCCAGCAGGTGATCGCACTGCTGACGGACAGTCAGGCGATGACGGTCAAGGCGGTGCTGCTGGCCTTCCCTCAAGCCCGCCGACGGCTTCTCCACCTTGGCTTGGTCTGGATGGCTAAACAGGGTCTTCTGGACTGGCTGTAGGCCGTCAGGCCGCGCCACTGCGCGCGATCAGCAGGAACCCGCCTAGCATGATCACATAGCCCAGCCAGGCCTGGGGCGTGATGGTCTCGCGAAACAGGATCCAAGCCAGGACCGGTACTAGGCCCGCGCCGAGGATCGAGAACGGATAGGCCAGGGAAAGCGGTATCCGGGTCAGGATGTAGAACCAGAACAGCGCCGTCAGCCCATACCAGGCGAAAGCGCCCATCAGCGGGTAGTTGAAGATCACCTTGGCGATGAAGTTGCCCTGGATGCCCCGGCTGTAGTCGGCGCCCCACTTGAACAGCATCTGGCCGGCCGGCAGGGCGAAGGAGAAACCCAGGCAGAGCAGCATGTCCTTGAGCGGCATGATCTCAAGCCTCCGCCGGCGCGGCGAGGCGCTTGGGTCGCAACAGCGGCCAGATCGCCGTCTTGGGCTCGGCCTCGACGTCATAGGCGATGAAGCTCAGCAGCATCTGCACGCCCACCAGGATCGGCAAGGCCGCCAGCATGACCTGGCCGGAGGTCGCCGGGCGGGCGTCGGCGATGCCGTTGGCCCAGGCCCGCGCTCCGCGGATCATGCCGATCAGGGTCAGCGGCCCGCCGCCCAGGAAATAGAGCGAGGCCACCGAGAAGTTGCGCAGGACGTAGTTGTAGAACAGGCGCTTGTGGAAATTGACGATATTGGCCGCCAAGAACGGCAACACGATCTTGCCCACCTGCATCTGGCTGACCTCGTCGGCATAGATCGCCGTCATCGGCACGTCGACCACCCGGGCCCGCAGGGTGCCCAGCCGGAAGAGCAGGTCCGACTCGAAGAAGTAGCGCTTGGCCAGCTTGTCCAGCGGCACCCGCTCGATCGCCCGGGCCTGGACGGCGGTGTAGCCGTTGGTGGGGTCGAAGACGCTCCAGTAGCCCGAGGACAGCTTGGTCAGGAACGACAGGCCGGCGTTGCCCACCAGGCGCACGGCCGGCATGCCTTCCAGGTCCTCGATGTTGAAAAAGCGATTGCCCTTGGTGTAGTCGGCGTCGCCCCGCGCGATCGGATCGATCAGACTGGAGATCTCGGAAGGGTCGTGCTGACCGTCGCTGTCGATCTTCACCAGGATGTCGGCGCCCAGATCCAGGGCGTGGGCGTAGCCCGTGCATACTGCCCCGCCGACGCCCTGATTGATCGCATGGCGCAGCACGACGACCCGCGGATCCTTGGCGCCGGCCTCGATGTGGTCGCCGACCTTGTCAGGACAGGCGTCATCGACGCAGACGATGAACTCGACCTCAGAACCGATCGCGGCGATCACGTCCAGGACGTGGGCGTTCGAGCGGTAGCACGGCAGGATCGCAGCAACCCTCGCGGCCGGGCTATCAGCAATGCCCTGAACGCGAGGCGTCATTGCGACGGTCGAAGGATCGCCGCCGATGGCAGGGACACCACGGCGATCTCATGCACGACAAAAACGCCGCCGACGGTGTCGTCGAGATCCAGACGCAGGCCAAAAATCGTTGAAGTGCTCCAGTCGTCGCCGCCCTTCTTCAGGCTGGCCATGTCATAGACCATCGTTGTTGTCTCGCCCTGAACAGGGTTGGCGCCGCGTAGAGGCTTGGTATGAAATCCTCCGGCCTCGCCATGCGCGGCCGTCGTATAGAAGATTGAACCATCCCATTTTTCAGACGGCTTCATCCGTGTCAGCCGTACAAGCACAGCGTTATAGCGCTTGCCGTCGATGACAAGATTTTGGGGCGATCGAATGATCGAGTCCGGAGCCTCTTCGGCCACCTGAAGGCCGCCGCCAGGCGCGGGCGTGATCGTGGAGCCAGCTGCCGAAAACCCATCCAAAACGCCATCAAAACGCCAGAGATGCGCCGTTTTCAACACCATTCCGTCTAGCGTGAACCGGTCACCAGCTTCGTCCCAGACGATCGGTTCGGGAGGGCGTGGTGGGAGGGGCGCGGCCGCCGGCGTCTCGACAGGAACCGGCGTCGCAGCGGGCACCTCGTCAACACGCGGCGCGCCTTTGGGGCGATCGCAGCCTATGAGGATCAAGGCGACAGCCGATAGGATCAGATAAGAGAGACGAAGGCTCACGCCGGAGGGCTCCACAGGTCGGTCGCGCTCGATCGCCGAAAAGAGGGATCAAGGACGAGATAGAACAGGCCAACCATGGCGGCTAGGTCTAGAAAATAGAGATAGCGATAGTCGCAGGCGATCGAGATCACGAAGAAGCTGGCCGCGAAGCCCAGGGCCGATAGCATCAGCCCGGCGATCGCATAGTCGGCTTCATCGCGTCGCCATAGCAATAAGCCGGTCACGACCAAGGCGATCACGGCGTAGGCCAGGTGCGAGAACACCGGTGTGCCATAGAAATAGGTCGCGTAGTTGGCCAGAGAGATGTCGGCCGGGTCCGTGCCATTGATCAGTCTTAGAGACGCCACCAGCGGTGCGGGGCCCTCAACTCCAACAAAGACTGGCAGACAACGCTCCAGCTTGGGCGTCAGAAACACCCAGCTGAAGACGTCCAAGCGCTGCGCCAGATAGGCCTTTGGGTGCTTGATGATTAGGTCCCGCCACTCAGCTCCGACCAGCTCCTTAGGCATCGGCCAAATGTTCGGACCCAGGGTTGGGTCGCGCTCTAGGAAATCGACCCGCTCCGGAGAATAGACCGCCACCCCGCGCCGCATCGCGGCCGCGGCGGCAGGATTGGCCTTCTCGATATGGCTCAAACGATAGGTTGGGTCATGCGCCATGGCGCCGATCAGGTCATAGTGCTGCACGATCCGCACACCGATGCCGCCGGCCTTGTCTTTGCCCGCCGACTTCGGTTGAGCGATAACAGCCAGGACCTGAGCCAGAACAAGGGTGGCTATGAGGCCGCCAACGCCCCAGGCCAGAGCGCGGGCCCAGCCGTCACGACGGCGCAGAACGCCCAAGACGATTGCCCCTATCAGCACGGCGATCAGTCCGTTCTGGCGAACCAGGGCCGCCGTCGCCAGCATGAAGAGAGCGCTGATCAAAAGGAGCCAACGCGGACCTGGACGTTCCCAGAAGCGCGGCGCGTGTGCCAAGCAGGTGAAGCTGGCAATGGTCAGATTGGCGAAGAGCACATCCTTCCAAACAACGCCCTGATAGATCAGCACCAGCGGCGAGAAGACCAGCAGCACGGTCACCGGCGGCGCCCACCAGGAGATGTCGGGTCGCAGCGACCGAAGCGACGACAGGCTGAAAAACAGCAGGAAGGCGCTCGCCACGAGATAGAGCCCTGTGCCTGGAACGATCTCGTCGAAGACGCCCAGAAGCCAGCTGTACATCGCCGGCCCCCAGGTCTCGCGCACGGCGAAACGACCTTCGTGCAGCGACGCCAGGCTGTCATAGGACATCTGACCTGGCAGGCTGGAGCCGAGCATGAACAACAGGCCCAGGATCAATGCCGAGCGCACCAGTCCGGACGACGTGAAGGTCAGGCCCAGTCCGGGAATCTCCAACTTCCGCATTGTGAGTCGCCCTTATCAGACCCTGGTCTTAGGAGCCGGCCGTCAACACGACAACCATGCCGCGCTTATCAACCGCGTCGCAGTCGGCGTATTACCGCCCGCAACGGCCGGGTCAGTCGCCAGCTGGTGCTCGCGAGGACGGCTTGCATCTGAGATTGCATGCTTTCGGCCTCGGCCCGTACAAGGATAAGGCTCTGCTCGGCGCCGGCTATCCGATCCCTAAAGATCTCGACCTTGACCCGCTCGGCTTCAAATTCGCGCCGCCACTGTTCAGCTTGGAGCTTCCAGTGTTCGGTAGCATTTTGATGGTGGGCAATCGCCGCCAGGGCGTCTTGATAGCGGCCGTCAGCCTCAGCGTGGAATTTGTCGAAGTGCAGGCGCAAGTCGACCGCTTCCTGGCGCGCTTCGTCTAGGTCGAACTGAATGCGCGCGACCGCTTCATTCGCCGCGATGGCTTCCGCGCGGGCGAGCGGAATCTGGCCCAGTTCCTGGCGCATCTCGGCCAGGACGGGGCCCATGGTCCGTTCAAGTCCATCCAGCTCCGCCTCGACCCCCGCTAGGGTCTTGGCAGAGCCGGTCGCGCCGCGGGCGGCCTCCAGCATCCAGCGATAGGTGGTCTGCACCCCGGTCCAGGCGCCTGGAAGATTGTCCAGGGCGGCGGCATCGGCCTCGTGGTGTCGATGGGATTTGGATAAAAATCGCTCGATATCGACGCCAGCGGCGGGCGTGCGGCGCGGCAAGGGGCTCCCCAGCGCAGCCTCGACGCGATCAAGCACGCCGCGCCAGTCGTTCAGCATGTCCGAGTAGGTGACGAAGATTCGCGCCGCATCACGGGTGTCGCGCTCCACGGCCAGCATGTAGCTGGTCCAGAGCAGAAGGGACTTCTCGCGCGGGAAACCGTTGCGAGCGAGCAGGGACTCGGCGACCTCGAGGGGGTGGCGCACCATCACCACATAGATCGGATCGACGGCGCTTTCGTCGAGCGCCTGGCGCCAAAAGCGCGCCAGGATCGAGGAGCGCGGATCCTTCATGACCAGGAGATCCTGGTTGCCGAAGTTGTGGGTCAGGAAATCCTTGGCCTTGTCGAGAAATCGCCCGCGCGCCGCCCAAGCGCGTTCGCTGTCCTTAACCGCGAAGACGTTGTCCCAACGCGAGTCGACGGCGTCCAGGATCTCGTCGTCCAAGGCGACCATCTCCCAGGGCTCCCAATAGCCTAGGGGGTTGTCCGGCCCTGGATCCATGACCCGCTCGGGCAGGGTGGCGCCGCTAAGCGACAGAAGCCGCGCCATGGCCGAGGTGCCGCTGCGGTGCATGCCGGCCACCACGAGAGCCTGCCGACGCGCCGGGGCGCTGGTCATTTCTGTCGTATCACCGGCCATCACGCCCCCTTATCTACACACTCGCCCGTCGAGGGCATCGCTCAGGCGCCGCCGGCGGCGTTGCTCGGCTCAAGCAACCCCTCCCCTACCAGCCAAGCTTGGTAGCTGCCAGCACCGCTCGCGAAGGGGTCCTTGAACGCCTCGCGCAGGTCGCCGCGCGCCCTGTAGAGCTCGCGATGCGCCTTCTGGATCGGCTGACCGTCGGCATAGACCCCATAGGCCCAGTAACGATCGGGGATGCGGCCGTCGGTGAACCGGGCGATCAGGCGCTTGTACCAGTTCCAGATCTCGTGGACCTCGAAGTTGGTCCCGGCGTAGCGGCGGGTCATGATGTCGCCCACCGGCCCCAGCTTGGTGAAGTGCCAGAAGCGCAAGAGCGAGCCATTGGCGCGGATCTGGCCGTCCTGGCCGATCGTCACCTTGCGGCGGCTGATGTTCCAGCTGGCGATGTTGTAGCCGGGGTCGCGCAGGATCTTCACCTTCTCGAAGAAGGCCGGGACGTGGTCGCACCAGCGCTGGTCGACGAACAGGCCCTGGGGGATAGCGTCGTAGCAGAAGGCCAGCAGGCGATCGTTCCACCACTTGGCGAAGCGAGCCCCCTCCCCTTTCGTGCGAATGGCCACGAAACCCAGATTGTAGATGCCCGTCCGAAGGGCCGAGACCTCGTTGTCGAGGACGGCGCCATTGGTGTCTTCCGGCTCCAGCAGGTGCGGGGTCAGGACGATATCGTGGGTCTGTAGTTCCTCGAGCAGAGGATCCAGCGGGTTGAGCAGGGCCGTGTCGGGATCCAGATAGATCACCACGTCGGCGCCGCTGGCGCAGGCCTGATGCAGGAAAGGCCCCTTCACCGCCGTGGAGGCCTCGATGACGTCATGCTTGAACAGCCACGACTTCCAGGGCGCGCCGCCCAGGTCGAGATCCTCGACATTGACCACGCGATCGAAGTCCTCGGCGGCCGGATCGAAGATGAAGCCGTTCGGCGGGACGTCGTTCATCAGCGCCACCAGCTCCCAGTCGGGATGGTGCTGGCGTAGGGTGTGGAACAGAACCCGGGCGCGGTTGAGATAGGAGAAGGTGAAGCTGGTGAAGCAGAGAACCTTCATGACGCGGTCTTCTCGAGAATGAAGTCGGCGCTCATCCGGCTGTAGGCCAGGCTGTAGAGGCGCTCGCCGCGAACCGCGCGGGCCAGGGCCAGCACCTCGCCGCTTTCGAAGAGCTGGCCCAGGGCGTGGTCGTCCTTGGCCACCTTGCCGTTGTTCGTCTCCAGCGTGAAGCGGGGCACGTTGCCGGCGTCGGGATTGGTGACCACGGCCGCGCCGCCGGCGACGGCCTCATAGGCGGTGAAGCAGAAGGTCTCCGGGCACAGCGACCAAATGATCGCCACGTCGATGCCGAGCGCCTCGACGGCGGCCGCCATGGGTTCCGCGACGTCGGGGGTGGGTTCGATCGGCGTGAAGCGCGCCTCGACCGCCTTGTCGCGCAGCTTGCCCAGGTGATGGAATTCGTAGCGCGGGTCGTCGGCGAACCGGTCGACCAGCTTGGCGTAGACCGGCCAGCCCTTGTGTTCGGCGGGCATGCCCAGGAAGGCGACCTTCAGCGGACCCGGGGCGCGCTCGGCCGGCGCGACGCGGCGCTTGCGCAGGGCGGCGTGCGGGTGGACCCTGGCGTCGGCCGGGGTGACCGGAAAGCTCCTGAGCCAGAGATCCAGCGCGGCCTGGGACGGCGCCAGCACGGTCATGGCGAAGGTCTGGAAGAACCGGCCGTGCTCGGCGAGGTGGATGCGTCGCCGGCGCGCATAGAGACACACCTCGCAGGCGGGGCTGTCGGGCGGCGGCGCGCCGCAGAAGGCCACGTCGTTGCGCAGCAGGGCGTAGTGGGCGCAGACGCTCGAGAAGTCGTGGACCCAGAAATAGCCGTCACGCGCGCCCATGGCCGCCAGGATGGCGGTGATCCCGATGATGTTGTGGCCGATGAAGCTATGGACGGCGAAGGTGAAGGCCTTGCCGCCGGCGAGCGGGCCCAGGACCTCGACCAGGGTTTCGGCGGCGTGCGCTCCCGCCGGCCGGCCGTTGACTAGAACGCCGATCAGCGGCCGCTCGCGTTCGAAGTCGATCACCAGGCCCGGCGCGGCCGGATAGAGGTGGATGTGCGCCGAGCCGGCCGAGCGCAGCGCCTTGGCCTCGCGCGTCAGGCACAGCTGTACGCCGCCCAGATTGGCGGTGTAGTCGTCATGACTTATGCTGACATGTAGACGTGTGGACGCGTCCACGCGTTGAAGCGCCGACGTGAGGGCCTCGACCGGCGACGCCTCGCCGTCGGGAAAGGCCGCGCGCAGGGCCTGGACGCGGGCCTCCAGGCTGTTGGCCGCCTTCAGGATGTCGTACTGGAAGCCCAGGTCGAGCTTGAGGGCCCGGCCCTCCCCTCGCCCGGTCACCACATAGTGGGCGAACGGATTGACCCCGGCCTCGCCGATGTCGGGGTTCACGTCCAGATAGCTGGCGATCGAGAACCGGCGGTTGGGGTCGCGGCCTTCGCGCCAGCCCCAGGTCATGAAGTGCTCGAACGGATCGATGCCCGAGTCGACGACATCCTGGTTGTTGGCCAGGTAGAACTTGGCGTCGAACTCCGCGCGGACCGGATCCATCGTTTCGCTGTCGGCTTCAGCCGTCATGGCGTCCTTTATGCGATCGGCAAGGATCGGCTGCTTCGATCGAATCAGAGCCAAGATCTCTAGAATCCAGAACTCGGCGACGCGCTTCGCCACACCGCAACGTTCTCAATTCCCCGACGGGGGGACCTCGTCAAGCCTATCAGACCTTCAGAGACACAAGGCCAAGCTTGTAGAGCCACATAAGGGCCCTTGTCCGCACGGCATGGCCAGTATCTTCAGGGCCCAACAATTGCCCGACCGTGAGGCCCTGCGCCAGCGTAGCGTGCAACATCTCCACGACCGCTTCCCGCGGCAATAGAAAGGGGTTCAAGGCGAAGGTCACAACGGCCAGGTCCAGAAAGCTGTCTATCGTCTGGGCACGATCGCCGTGCGCCTCAACCGTCCATCCGGGATTCAGGGTGCGTGTGGGATAACCGCCAAACAATTCGAACGGGTCAGGTCTACCGGGCCAGGTGACCTGGGCAGAAGAGCCAGCTGCGCGGCGGATCTCGCCCAGCTGCACAGCCAGATCGTTGTAGCGATCTAGGATCACTGGCCAGTCGTAGGCCTCTTGCACTCGTGTTCGGCCCGCCGCGCCCATCCCTCGCCGCAGGTCAGCACTTTCGGCCAAGAGCACAACTCGATCGGTCAGAACTCCCAAGTCCACGGCCGTCGCCATGCTGACCCGGCCTATGTAATTGTCGTAGTTGGTGCGCCCCATAGCGTGGAAAACAGCTAGGTCGCCGCCTGTCCCGGCCGGAGGCACGGTGACGGGGATCCGAAAGCCGTCAACACCTTCGCGGACCGTATCCTTGTATCCGTCCCAGTCGCTGACGATGACCGGTATGCCAGTCGCCATAGCCTCAAGCGGCGTGATGCCGAAGGTTTCCTGGATGTTGTCTGACAAGGACACGAAGACGTCAGCCGCTTTCCACGCCTGCTCGTAGCGTTTGGCGTCCTGACCGTCGACCTGAATGAAACGTGCGCTGGGAGCCAGAAATCGCCGAGCTTCTTCATAGGCTTGGGCCGTCGGAATATTCGGATAGACGCCAGCCTCGATACACACCAGGCGCTTACCCAAGTGGATACAAGCAGCTTCGATTGCTTGATAGAACACGACCGGATTGGCCTTGGCGTGAAACGACATTCTCCCAGCAAACAGGAAGGCGATCTCGTCTTCCGTCAAATCCAAGGCTTGCCGGGCGTTGCCGCGCTGCTGCTCGTCATTGGTAAAGCTGGGCGCATCCACCCCCAGGGGGATGACGGGCAGGGCTATTTCATTAAACCGTGTAGCGCCGGTGTGTTCGGCATACCAGGCTCGTAGTTCGTCCTGCAGCCTGGTAACCACCGAGAGCGCCGCACTGGAAGTGCACACCAAAGCATCCCAGGGCTTGAAGGGCGGTAATATCAACTCTCCCACCATGTCCATGGCGGCCTTGCTCGACAAGGTGTGGGTGACGCCAAACAGGCTATAGGCTGTCGATGAGCGGCTGTTGCGCGCGTGGGCGACGTCCTTAGTCAACGGTCCTGGAAAATAGACCGCGCCGAGGTCTTCAAGGACGGCGTCTCCAGGCGCCTCACGCCACCGTAATCTGCCCTGAAAGCCCTCGCGCGTGAGCTGCCTGAGCATGGCGTTTCCATTTTCGCGGCCCATGCCGAAACCATGGATTTCTTCCGTTCGCCAACGTCGGGCGACACCCTTTATCAGCGCCTTGCCAGCGCTTTGCCGGCCCATGATCTTCTGCTCTGTCGAATAAGCGTCGCCTAGATAATAGATCGCGAAATTCATCTGGCTCATAGAAGGACACACTCGAGTATCAGGCATTCGGCTTGAGCCATTGGGGCTCTTACAACGGCGCGGCCTTGTTAGGAAAAGTCATTTCGACGGTCACCCACCATCTTTGGTCCAAGAGTGACAGCACATGCAGACATGCGGTCTGATTTTCACACACCCTTATCGAGAGCCGCGGTTGGGCCCTCCTAAGGCCCGAAACCGGGGTGACAGCTCGGACTGCCAGCTTCAGACCCCTGTTAAGAGACTCTGTTAGATACAAGTTAAATAAGTTAAGCCCGAAAAGAGCGTCATTTTAAATAGTATTTTCAAACACATAGAGAAAGTCCCGGTGTGTGATCCCACGTGCTTTGGTGTGTGATCCCACGATGGAAGGTGTGTGATCCCACGACAAAAAAGTGTGTGATCCCACGATAGTCTCTCATATCAATCCCCGACTTATCCACAGGGCTGTGGACAATCTCATCGGTGTGTGATCCCACGAAGGTCTCTCGTTTCCCGAATCAAACCGCGACTGTTTACGTTCTCGGGTCTAGCCCGGTCCTAGACAGCAGTATCCCTGGCTTTGCGGCTGTCGTGATCTGTCACAAGTCGGGGGAGAAGCCTGCTTGGCGGCCAGAGGCGGTGTGTGATCCCACGATGAACCCCCTCCCCTTTTCAGGTACTTCTATTTGAAAAGTAAGCGGTTTTGGTTTTCAACCCTCACCCAAGGCCACGAGTTCGGTCTTGATCGCACTGATATCGGCAGCATCGCGATGAACCACATGCAGCGCCGGTGAATCATCCTGTGTTCGGGTAAAGGACAGGGCGTATTCCGGCAGCTGGTTACGCTCGACCACCTTGCGCAGCATCCTGTTAAATTCCTTGGGCTGGCTGTCGCTGCCAGTCTTTTCGTAGAGGACCTCGATCCGGCAGGTCCAGCCGTCGGGCTGGTTGCCGGCATGCTTGCGGGCGATGCGGTAAAGCGCCCGCTCCAACCCACCCGTCAGCAGGAAGTAGTCGGTGTGCATGGTCAGCAAGGATCGCTCGTTGACGATGCCCTCATACACCCAGTTGGACAGGGTGATGGTCATGCCGCGCGGCTGGCCGCTTTCGGGATCCACTTCCAGGGTCCAGCCGTCTAGCCAGCCGAACTGGGCCTCGGTCCGGCGCTTGGGGGCGCGGATCGAGGTGCGGATCGAGGTAGTCTCCAGCCGCTGCAGGGCCGCCTGCAGCTCCTGATAGCCCCGGCCGCTGGTGTCGCGCTTGATGGCGCGCAGCAGGTCGTAGGTGGTGGTCTTCAGGGTGCGAGGTAGGTCGTTCACCCCCTGGACCTTCATGTGGTTGAGCACTGCGGCGGCCCAGACCAGGATGTCGGCGTCCCAGATGGTGGCCATGCCATAGGCTGGCATGGCCTCAACCTTCACCCACACGTCGTTGTTAGGGCTCTCATATTCGATCGGCTTGAGACGCTTGCGCTTCTGCAGGCTGAAGAACGGGCGCTCCATCGTCTCGCGCTGATCCTTCAGCGGGACGTCGTGCATCAGCGGAATGAAAAAATCGAACTCGCCGCTCGGATCCTTACGCTTGACCATTCTGGATCCTAGCGTTCGCCGAAGGGATGGCGCTGGTGCTGGCGTAGCACCGCGTCGAGCCCCTCCCCGATCAGCGCCTGGACGGTCACCCCGCGCTCGACGGCCAGGATCTTGATGGCCCGGGCCAGGTCCGGCGAGAAATAGCCCGCGATCATGGTCTTGCCCTGGCGCGCCTTGGCCGGCGCGGCGGCGGACGGTTTGGCCGCGACGGGCTCGGGCGACGGAGCCGGGACGGAGGGCGAGGGTGCCGGCGTGGGCGCGCCGGCGGCGGCGGCCAGTCTGCTGGCCAGGCTGGGACGGGGGCTCACGCGGCGCTCCGGGTCTTGCTCGGCTTCTCGGTGGACATGTCAAGTTGTCCACACATCCACGTGTATAAGCCGTGGACTTCGCTGGCGGCCTTGCTGGCCGGCTCGAATTCGATGGCCGTCTGGCCGTTGATCACCGCGTGCCGGAAGGCGGCGCGGTCGACCAGGCAGGCGGGCGCCAGGCCCAGGGACAGGCTGCGGACCACCTCGGCGGCCTCGTCGATGACGCTGGCTGAGCGGGGCGGGACGGCGTTGAGCACCACATAGGCCGGCTTCTGGGCGATCTTCATCAGCTCGCCCGTGGTCTTGATGGCGTGCAGGTCGAAGGCCGAGGCGCGGGTGGGTATCAGCACAAGGTCGGCGGCGCGGGCCGCGGCGACGGCGGCCGCGTCGGCAGAGGGCGGCGTGTCGATGATCACCAGATCAACGCCGCTCTTTTCGCATTCGGCGAGGGTCGCCTCCAGGCGGGTGTGCGGCGCCGCCACGACCACCGGATTGTCGCCGCCGCGCCAGTCCCCCCAAGAGGAGGCGGTGGCCTGCGGATCGAGGTCCACGATCACGGCTTGGCGGCCATCGTGGGCGGCGCGGGCGGCCAGATGCACGGCGAGGGTGGTTTTCCCTGCTCCGCCTTTTTGGCTGACAATAGCAACAATCTTCATCTTGTCCTCGTGTGGACCTGTCCGCATTACGGGTTTCGCGCTTGGACACGCTGGGCTGATTTGCTCACAGTGTCTACTTGGCTACATGAGGACGTGTATGCGCATAGACATGTGGCCATATCGGCATGTCCGCGCGTCCACATGTAGGCGCGTCATCATTAAGCTATTCAGCGGGGCGAGATCTCGGAGTTCTGATCTGAACGTAGTCGCAGCCGATTGCCATCAAACACTGTAGGAAAAAAACCGCCGTGAACGAGCCGCGGCTGATCTTGTTGCGTAGGTTGGCTTCGGTCTCCACCACGCCAGTCTGCGCCAAGCGATGAACGAGATCGGCATAGGTCAACCCGCGCCGCTTGAGCTCCGCCTTGAGGATGCCTTTGACATCTTCGGCGGGGCGAACGGTCGAGTTCATCGTCGATTGCGCTTCATTTGTCATCGAATATGATACTATCACGTTGACAGAGAAACGCACGCGGATCATTGCTCCGGCGCTTCATGGGTATCGACATCTTTGGATGACCCTAGCAGCCGAGTTTTCTGGAAGACTGCGCGGTCTGCCAGCATCTCGCCATCAGCATTATCGTCGCGCCACATATGAAACGACCAGAAATGAAACCTCAGTCCGATACCCTGTTGAACATCGCTCTGCGAAAAGGTCGTTCGCCCATTCTGTTTGCGGCGCTCTTCAGCTTGGTAACAAACCTGCTGTACCTATCGCTGCCAATCTACACTAATCAGATCTATGGTCGCGTGCTGACCAGCGGTAGCGTACCCACCTTGCTGGTGTTGACGACTGGCACAATCTGCGTGTTCGCAATTTCTGGCGTACTTGATGCTCTCCGCGCCAGGGTGCTGACCAATTTTGGCGTGGTTTTCGACCAGCAGGTGTCTGGCCACATCTTCGCAGCCCTGTTTGACGGTATTGTCCGACGGGAGGCGGCAGCTGGCGCTCAGGCGCTGCGGGACCTGGACTCTTTTCGCCAGACCCTGACGGGCCCCGGCGTGGCGGTGATCTTCGATCTGCCGTGGATCCCGCTCTACATGTTGATCTTGTTCGTCATCGATCCAATCATCGGCTTTGTCACCTTCATTGGCGGCGTACTGCTGGTGCTACTGGCTTTCGCCCAGGATCGCACAGTCCGGCCAATGACCAAGGAAGCCAACAACGCTGCCCTCAAGAGCTACGGCTTTACGGAAGCAGGTTTGCGCAACAGCGAAGTTGTACGAGCGATGGGCATGTTGGGCCTGATCGGCCGGCAATGGGCCAAGTATCGTGTTCAATCTCTGACCCAGAGCGCCGCCGCCGCGCGACAAAGCGATTTTTGGGGCGGTTTGATCAAGTTCATCCGGATGGTCATCCAGGTGCTGATCATCGCCATCGGCGCGGATCTGATCATCCATCACAAAATCGGCGCGGGGCTGTTGTTCGCGAACATGATCCTATCGTCCCGCGCCCTGGCTCCTATCGACAGGGTCGTGGCGTCCTGGTCTTCGCTCATCGCGGCCACCCAGTCCTTTGAGCGGCTCAATACGCTGTTATCGACCTACGTCCCCTCTGGTCCTGCAACGACCCTGCCGCGGCCCAAGGGCGCGCTTACCGTGGAAGGCGTAAACTATGGCGTTCCAGGGTCGGGCCGCCTGGTGTTGAACAGCATCAACTTTAACCTCAATCCCGGCGAGTTCCTGGGTGTCATCGGCCCGTCGGGGGCCGGCAAGTCCACCTTGGCCAGGCTAATGGTGGGCATTTATCCGCCGCTGAATGGCGCCATACGCCTAGACGGTTCGGATGTGTTTGGTTGGTCGCGCTCGGACTTTGGCCGGCATGTCGGATATCTGCCGCAAGATACTGAGCTCTTCGCTGGCACGGTGCGTAACAATATCGCCCGGTTCACGGAGGGCGTCACGGACGATGAGGTCGTTTCCGCAGCCAAGGCCGCAGGCGTCCACGAAATGATCGTCCGTTTGCCTAAGGGCTACGATACCGAGCTGGGCACGGGCGGAGTGGTGCTTTCGGCCGGCCAGCGCCAGCGGGTTGGCCTAGCGCGCGCCATGCTTCGCGAGCCGGCCTTCATTGTGCTTGACGAGCCGAACGCCAGTCTTGACGCTCAGGGCGAAGAGGCCCTGCTGCAAGCCTTGCGCGCCATGAAGAGCCGCAAACAGACCGTGGTGGTAGTCTCGCACAAGCCCAGCATGCTGCAATCCGCCGATAAGCTCCTGGTCCTACGTGACGGACGCATGGAGCTGTTTGGGCCACGCGAAGCGGTAATGACGCGTCTGGCCCAAGCGGCCGCTCCAGCTGTCGCCGCACCACAGTCGACTTCCGCCGAGGCCAAGTCATGAAGTTCGATCTCAAGCGTTTTATTGAACCTCTGACCCACAGTCCGTCGACGGAGTTGCCCGCCATCGGCGGTCCAATCGACATGCCGATATCGGCGTCTGCGCGCGCCAGCATGCGGGGCCCGATCGTGGCTGGCGGCATTCTGATCGGCGTTTTCGTGGTGGGCTTCGGAATCTGGGCGGCGCTGGCGCCAATCTGGGGCGCCGTCGCCGCGCCGGGCGTTGTGCGCGTCGAGGCCAACCGAAAGACCCTCAAAAGCCGCGATGGCGGCATCGTTCGCCAGATTAACATTCGCGAGGGCGACGCCGTCGTGCCGGGTCAAATCCTTCTGAAGTTTGACGACACGTTGGCCCGGGCACAGGTTTCGGTTCTTGAGAACCAGTATGACAACGTGGCGATGCAGGCTGCCCGCCTGCGCGCCGAGAGTGTTCGGCGGCCATTAGTTGTGCCGGCCGAACTGGCTGCGCGTCGTGCCGACCCTCGAGTATCGGCCATCGTCCAGAACGAGACCTTGGTCTACGACTCCCGCAAGATTGCCATTGAGGGCCAAGCGGCCATTCTTAACCAACGCTTTGCGCAATTGCAGACGGCGCGATCGGGCCTGCAGATCCAGACCGACTCTCTCGACCAGCAAATCGTCCTGATGAGAGAGGAGCTACAGGGCTATCAGACCCTGTTCGAAAAAGGCTATGCGCCCAAGACCTTGATTCTGAGACTTCAGCGTCAACTGGCCGAAGCCCAGGGCCGTCGGGGCGCCCTGATGGCGGACATTACCAAGAACCAGCAAGCGGCAGGTGAGACGCGTCTGCAGCTGGCTGCGCTCTATGAGCAAAGAGAATCAGACATCGCTAAGGACCTGCGCGAAGCCGAGGGCCGTTTGAGCGACCTCCTGCCGCGCCTGGACGCGGCGCGAGATTCCCTGGCCCAGGCCGAAGTGCGGTCCCCTGCGGCGGGCTACGTCCTAAATCTCAGCCAGTTCACGGTTGGTGGCGTCGCCGGCGCCGGCGAGCCGCTAATGGATGTCGTGCCGAGCAACACGCCGCTCGTCATCACCGCCCAGGTGCGGACAAACGATATCGACCAGGTGCACCCAGGCATGACGGCGGACGTGACCCTGCAAGCTTACAGCAGCTATCGCGTGCCAAAGATCCCCGCCGAAGTTTTGAACGTGTCAGCCGATGCGCTCACTGAGAAGGAGAGCAAGGTTTCGTTCTATCGCGTGGAGCTGCGCATCAAGCCGGAGGATGTGCGCAAGCTCCCCAAGGGTGTGCGGCTTTATCCGGGGATGCCCGCGACGGTGATGATCCGCACCGACAAGCGCACCGTCCTGTCGTTCCTGATCGGCCCGATCGGCGAGATCCTAAACAGCTCACTCCGCGAACAATAGGGCGACCCGATGCGTCTCGGAGATCCCAGGGTCGGCTTCCTAGTAGCGGGCGTGCAGAAGGGCGGCACTACGGCCTTGTTCGATTATCTCATCGAGCATCCGGGCCTGAGCCTGCCTGCGATCAAGGAGGCGCACTTCTTCGACGACGAGGCGGGCGTTGACTGGGGCAATCCTGACTACGAGCGCTATCATGAATTGTTTCAGGATGATCCGCTCGACACACCCGCTCGTCTCCGAGGCGAGGCGACGCCAATCTATATCTACTGGCCCCAAAGCTTAGAGCGCATTGCGACCTACAACCCAAACATGCGGCTGATCGTGATCTTCCGCGATCCAATCGAACGCGCCTGGTCGCATTGGAAGATGGAATATGCGCGCGGAGCGGAAACCAGCCCCTTTGCCTGGAGCATCCGCAAGGGGCGGGATCGGGTAGCGCACGCCGTCGCGCCAGATGGCGTTCACCGCGAATACAGTTATGTGGAGCGCGGCTTCTATGGCGCCCAGGTTGAGCGGCTTTTGACGCTTTTCCCGCGAGAGCAGGTGTTGTTTCTACGGTCCGACACGCTGCGATCCGATCCCGCGCGCATTTTATGCAATGTGTGTGATTTTTTGCACGCACCGCGTCTCGCACAAATAAAGCCAAAAGAGAGTCATCTGTCCAAGAATATC
>Ga0247812_10000607_pt1 | contig 21517 bp, 17 predicted proteins | sample UWRJL149409B1_FD_178011 | JGI IMG/M metagenome (GOLD analysis project Ga0247812, IMG submission 178011) | Plant litter microbial communities from Arlington Agricultural Research Station in Wisconsin, United States - UWRJ-L149-409B-1 | ecosystem: Environmental > Terrestrial > Plant litter >...
CCGGTGAAGGCATGATCCTCACCGCTGGCGGCATCGACACCCACATCCACTTCATCTGCCCACAGCAGATCGAAGAGGCATTGATGAGCGGTGTCACCACCATGATCGGCGGCGGAACCGGTCCCGCGACCGGCACCAACGCCACCACCTGCACCTCCGGCCCTTGGCACCTGGCACGCATGCTTCAGGCCGCCGATGCCTTCCCGATGAACATCGGCCTCACCGGCAAAGGCAACGCGAGCCTGCCGGAGCCGCTGATCGAGCAGGTCAAGGCCGGTGCTATCGGCCTGAAATTGCACGAAGACTGGGGCACCACGCCGGCGAGCATCGACAATTGCCTGACCGTTGCCGACCAATACGATGTTCAGGTGGCGATTCACACCGACACGCTTAATGAATCGGGCTTCGTCGAAACCACCCTCGCCGCGTTCAAGGGGCGCACCATTCACACCTACCACACCGAAGGCGCCGGTGGCGGCCATGCGCCGGACATCATCAAAGCCTGCGGCTTCCCCAACGTGCTGCCAAGCTCGACCAACCCGACCCGGCCGTTCACCCGCAACACCATCGACGAACACCTCGACATGCTGATGGTCTGCCACCACCTGGACCCGAGCATTGCCGAAGATGTGGCATTCGCCGAAAGCCGCATCCGTCGGGAAACCATTGCCGCCGAAGACATCCTCCACGACCTCGGCGCGTTCTCGATGATCAGCTCCGACAGCCAGGCCATGGGCCGCGTCGGCGAAGTCATCACGCGCACCTGGCAGACTGCCGACAAGATGAAAAAGCAGCGCGGCCCACTGCCGGGTGACGGTGAAGGCAACGACAACTTCCGCGCCAAACGCTACATCGCCAAGTACACCATCAACCCCGCGATCACTCACGGTATCAGCCACGAAGTGGGCTCGGTCGAAGTGGGGAAATGGGCGGACCTGGTGCTGTGGCGTCCGGCTTTTTTTGGCGTAAAACCCTCGCTGATTCTCAAGGGTGGCGCGATTGCAGCCAGCCTGATGGGCGATGCCAACGCGTCGATACCGACACCGCAACCGGTGCACTACCGTCCGATGTTCGCCAGTTACGGCGGCTCGCTGCATGCCACCAGCCTGACCTTTATCAGCCAGGCAGCGCAGGAGGCCGGCTTGCCGGAAGCCTTGGGGTTGAAGAAGAAAATCGCCGTGGTCAAAGGCTGTCGCGACGTGCAGAAAACCGACCTGATTCACAACGATTACCTGCCGTCGATCGACGTCGACCCGCAGACTTATCAGGTGAAAGCCGATGGCGTGTTGTTGTGGTGCGAGCCGGCTGAAACCTTGCCCATGGCACAACGTTACTTCCTGTTCTAACGGACGCTGAACGTAAAAAAGCCCCGAATGCGGCATCGCATTCGGGGCCCGTCAAACATCAATCAACTGGCAGACTGGACCGTAAACGGTATCTCCGTCCTTCGCAGCTTTGCACGCTCGATGGCTTGCTCGGTCAAGGACTTTTCCAGGTTTTTGATTGCGATAAATTGGTCCATTTCATCCGCATCCTGCATGGCCAGTTTCAACGCGTCGAAATCACTGCGATACGTTGTTTCCAGGTACGACCTCCAGAAAGGCTGCTCAAGTATGCTCTCCGCAAGCAGATCACCCTGCTCCAGGCCCAACACATGGAGACGAGCAGCGGTGATCATTTCCGGCTCAACGCCAGCCATTGTCCTGAACAGCATGCCACGCGATTGCCACGGCAGATCCAGGCTTTCGGCCAAATCAGTCATGTAGGCCAGCTGAACTTCCACTTCATCGATCGTCCCGATAACAGTGCCGTCGGGACCTGCTCGCCTGAATGTCTCTCCGTTCGCCAAGCGATCGGCAATGCGCCGACGTGCAATCGCGCCAATCTCATCCAGCCGGGACTTGCCTCTGGCCAATTCCACCAGTTCGGCCTCGACAAGGGCGGGGCTCTGCAGAGCGTAAGCCTCCTTGACCAGCACCTTGACGCCCAGGGCGTTGAACAATTGACTTGCCCCATCGGAACACTCAGTCACGACAATCGATTCGGAGAACGCCGTCTCACGCAATTCAGCATCCTCGTACATGGCCTCCAGCAGTCGCCAGACCTTGGCCGTCAGTGCGCTGCGATAGGTCGTTTCAGGAGAGCTGAAATCAGCCGATTCTGTCAGCCGGCGTATGACATCGAAAAATTGTTCGGACCCTGACTCATCCTCAAGCTCGTCCCAAAGAATCAACCTTTCCCTGAACACTGCATCAGGCATGCCCTGCGCCCATTTAAGGCTGTCCAGCAAACCTCGGGGTGGGTAAGGGCGCTCCGGGTCCATGCCCACAGATTCGGTATACCGTCCAGATTAAGGTGCTGCGCGCGAACGATGCCAGGGGCATCGACCCCCGCCGGCCCTGTCCTTTGCCAACATTGCCTGATCGCCCGGTAGAGCCTGTTTCGCGATTCCCATTCCGCCACTCCGGCGGGACTGAAGCGAAAGGACACGGTCGGAGAGTTCATCCAGCGTTGTAGCGTGCCGTTGAGCTCGTTGAATTCGTTCTCCAAGGCGATGACTCGCGCTTGCGCTGCATCGGCCACGGGTCCCAGTACGGCTGCAATCTGTTCGTCGGAATACTCCGGATAAAGAGTACTGACCCGACGCCGCAACAACGGGTCATCGGCGATCCCACGATACCCCGGCATGCCGCCACGAAGACGCATTGTTTCAGGGTCATAAGCCGGTTTACGCTCCGGGTGCTCGCTTAAAACCGATTCGAATTGCTCGCGATCAAGCGGTGAGCGTTGCAGGTCAAGCTTGAGTCGCTCACCCTCGAAAATGTCATACCCCAGCGCCCGTCGCTCTTTGTCTGGCAATGCGCGCAACAACGAAGCAAAGAAATTATCATTGCCGTGCAAATGCTGATTGCTCTCGTCACGCGCCTGATAGCCACCCTCATCTTCAAGAATCAACACTTTGCGAATGGGGGCCTCTTCAGGGCCTATGCTGGCGTAAAGCTTGCCGTTAAACGAAAACTCGCGGATTTCGATACGCACATCGTTCGACCAACCCGGCAATGTAGCCAACGACGCCAGTTCCAACCGTCGCGTATCGTTGTTCTCCAGCGCCTCAAGGTAAAGCCCCTCATAGGCTCGACTGACGCGCACCCGTTGCTGAGCCTGGCGTGCCTGTTCGCGCAAGCGCAAGGGAAGGGTCTGCTTCTCTGCCAGGTGCTTGAGGTCAGCCGCAGTGGCATCCTGCAACAGGCGTTCGGCCACAGCATTCGGCAATTGCGGATAGGCATCGGTTATCAGATGGACCTGGGCCGCGCCGGCTTCCTCGTGTTGTTTGTACAGGGCTTCAAACAGCTGCTTGTGTTTTTTGGTCGCCTCGCTCGCCAACTGTTCCTTCAGAGCCTGAACGCGCAACTCCCTTTTACTGGAAATTGATTGCCCAAGCAGTTCATGGACTTCCCGCTCATCAAGGGTTTCCACAGTGCGCTGTGGCAATTTTCCTGCACGGAGTTCGGCTCGGCTCAACTTGATCCGCCGGGCACTGGTTGCATCAATGTTGCCGATGATCGTTGAAGGGCCGTTCAAATCAGGGCTCTCAAAAATTTCTACGGCCCTGCCTTCCGGCCAGCGGGGCAAGTCGGTCATGAGGCGCGTGACATTGTCCGCCAAACGCTCGGGAACCTGATTGGCGATTATTTGCCGGCCTGTTTCGCCCGCTTCGGCGTACAGCCTGAAACGCTTGATCGAATCGCTGAGCATGATCGGCGGCGGGTCGAGTTCGACATGCAGCCGACGCAGCTCGCCTTCCGAAACACCCGCCACGGTGCGGATTTGTTCAAGTTTTTCAGTTGACCAGTCGTTCACTGAAGTGCCCAGTCGCCGCAACAAACGCTCCTTGCTCCAGGTCAACGGTTGGTCGACTTCGGTCTTCCAGGCTCCCGCACCGTTATGCTCAACCACAGGTTGATAGGCTTGCGGTCGAGTTGGATGCTGCAAACGGTGCTGCCCGGTTTCAGCGTCCTGGGCGAGCGCGAAATGCTTGTCATCAAGCGGCAGAAAATGCTGACCTTCATGTTGGTAGATACCCAACCCGTTTGCATGAGCTGACTCAGGCAATACCGATGGGCGTTCGTAAGCGGTCAAATCAGGATTCCAGAGCTTTTCTGCGCCGTTGATTTGCACCGGTTTGAGTTGATCGACGAAAGAAGACGGTTTGATCGCAATGACGTTTGTCGGCAGTAAGTGCCCCGCCCCCATCAGCGCCAGCTGTGCAAAGTTGATGAGGGCGCCATTGATGTATCCCGATGCCTCCTCCTTATCGCCGTTACTCCAGTCCTCAATGCCTTCAGCCAGGTCCGCGAGCATCTGCGCCACCATCACTCCCAGCACCGCTTCACCGAGTCCCGGGACCAGCAACGCGCCGAAATTGAACACATTCCAGCCGATCTCCAGAATGCTGGTCAGACGTTTCCAACGGGCTGTCGCGTCTTCATCGCCGGTCGGCACTGCAATTTTTCGGGCATCCGCGATTGCCTTGTCCCGTCGCTGCTGGAAAAGTGTGCCCCACAGATCACCTGTTATCAGGTTGGTGATCGGCTCTGCATTAGGGTTCTCTATTGCGGTTTCCCGCCACCATGGCCCCATGTCCAATGGTTCAGGTTGTTGCAAGGTAAAGGTCTTGAGACGTTCGTTGACGCGAGTAAAAAATCGCCCTTTGTCCTTCTGCTCCACGAACCGGCTGAAAAACTCCTGATACTCCGGGGTGCACAAGCGGCCGATCAACGTTGCCATGAAATCCGTCAACGAAGCGTATTCCTTCAGCGGATGCTCTGGATCGTCGGGGATATAAGCGATCACCGGACCGTTCAAGCGACTCTGATTGTAAATATCTTCGTTGCGCAAAGTTTCATCGAGGACACCTTGTGGTCCGTTGGCAAAGAAGTTCTGCAGCAACTTGTATCGTTCATACAGGTTTCCCGACAACACCGGTATTCGGCGGGACCAGTCAAGCCAGAAAGATAAACTTTTCGGCGTGAGCTCCTCGATCGCTTTCTTTATTTCCGAGGGTTCGCTCAAGGCACTGAACAGTGTAATTCCCGTCAGCTTGAAACCCATCAGCGACAAACGATGATTGAGCAGTGGGCGGCCATACAACTTGACACTTCGCTTGCCCTCGACAATATGTTGAAGGCTGTCATAGGCGTCCGTACTGATGTCCCGTTTCAGGCGCGATACCAACGCTGAATACCTGAATGCTGCTTTCTCACTGGCGATCGAGCGCTGCGCCAGTGTGCGCCTGGCATTGAGGTCCTCTGGCAGTAACTGCTCTTTAAGGTGGGTCTGGTATTGCGCACCGATGTCCAGTGTGCGACATAACGAAGCAAATTTTTGCACCGTTATACGTGTGTCCCGCACGGGGGTGTCTTGAGCATCTTTGCGGAACACACCGGAGCCTGCGCGAAAGGTTCCTTCCTGGGTTTCCGCCTCCTCGAAGTTGTGCAACGCTGCCGCGAGCAACGAAGAGCTCCTGATAACACTGGCTCCGGTGTCGATTCCGAAAATAATCTTGCTCGGCACCGTCAGTTGCAAAGTCAGGCTTTTCGGGTCTTCGTCAATATCGAAATGTGCTTTCAACGCGACCTTGAGCAATGGTTCGGCAAAGGTATCGATACCCTGCTGCAACCCCTCGAAAAGCTGATCTACGGCGCTCTGCAGACGCCAATGATCATTGAGTAATTGTTTGAGGTGATGGCGATCGGCGCTGCTGGCGCTCAGGTACCATCCCGGCATCTTTGCTTCGCTATTAATGAGCGATTTCAACTGTGCCAATGAGGCGTTACGCACGGCGTCGGGAATGGTATTTACTACTCGATCATAATGAATACCACTAACGGCCGTAGAGGTAAGTTCAAGCAGGTGGCTTCCTTGCGAATCAGACATGGTTCAACAACCTTAAAATCAGTTTTTTGAACCCACTAGATTATTCACACACTCAAAAAACAAAAGATCAAATAACTGTCCGTTAATTGTCTAATCAAACGCAAAACAGTCGAGAAACAACATAGTTAAAATACATAAATACAGCCTCAGACAGGAACGTTTGTACCTATCAGATCTGCTAGTACCCGATGGCTGACGAACCGAGTATTTTTAAAGCCCCACGACCTCGACAAGGAAGCCCGTTATGACTCGCTCTCATGCAGATGCCCCCAAATCCTCTCGAACGTCACGCACCCTTCTGCTGGCGACAGACAATAAAAACTCCGTCCTCGCGGAAATCGACGGGGGCAAGCTCAATCCTGTTGCTTACTCGGCTTACGGTCAGCAGTCCGCTCAGGAGGGTGTGGCGACAGGGCTCGGATTCAATGGCGCGCTACGAGAAAGGCAGGTTGGGTGGTATCTGCTGGGGAATGGCTATCGCGCTTACAACCCGACATTGATGCGCTTTCATAGCCCCGACAGTTGGAGCCCGTTTGGGGGCGGTGGGTTGAATGCGTATATGTATTGCGTGGGGGATCCGGTGAATTTTTCGGATCCAACGGGGCATATGCGGTTATGGGACATTTTTCGCTCCAACAGGCGTACATCTGCATCGCCAAACCTAACTCGGATTCCATCTACGCCTAATACCTATGTGTCAACTCCAACTCCAACTCCAACTCCAACTCCAACTCTAGCAGCGTCACCACCTGGGTCCACGCTTTCAAACATTCAGAGTCGACCATTACCGGAAATACCGACAGCTCTACCTCAGAATGAAACTCCAGCAGGAGTTGTTCTACCTTCAAGCAGCCCACCGCCACGGCCACCCAAAACACCGGTGACTATAAACTCTGATCTGCCTGCTATTCCCCAGAGTGGTTCACCCCTGGTGCAATATGCCCCTATTCCTCCGACAAGAACGCTACCGAGTGGCGCCTCACGTCAATACTCTGTCACGTACGACGAGAACGGAAACCCAATGCAGCGAAGTGTCCAAAAATATTCTTTGCCCCTAGAAGGTCAGGCAATTAGAAACACAAAAAAAAAATAGGCAGCAGTTTCGATTAAATACGCATGGAGTATGCGTCTTACAGAAATACCTACTCCACCACCAACCGCCCCAACCGCTGCTTCAACATCCGGTTCTCCGCCCTCAGCTGCTGGACCTCGTCAAGCAGGTCCAGCGCCAGGGCGACGCCTTCCCATTCCAGCTCCAGGTCGTGCCGCAGCTTGGCGGCACGCTTTGCCAATGCCAGCTCGTAATCGTTGAAACGCCAGTCCTTGGGCTGCTTGCCCTGAGGTTCGAGGATGCCGTGTTCGACGATTTCGATCACGTAAACGTCCGATAAATCAGTCGCCTCGCAGAATTCGGCCAGGTCCAGGTGAACGATCAGGGGTGTGCTCATGACGGGCTACTCCGATTCTGAATTCAGAAGTTCTCTCTAGGGTTGAACGCGGCTTTCTCGGCCAGTTCCTGCCACAGCGCCTTGACCTCGTCACTGGCCGTTTTCGGCATCACCGCCTTGAGCTGCACAAACAGGTAACCGCGCTCGCCGGCCTTGTTCATCAAACCGTGGCCCTTGGCGCGCATACGCTGACCGTTCTGACTGCCGGCAGGGACCTTGAGGTTGATCTTGCCGGTCAGGGTCGGCACCGCGACTTCCGTCCCCAGCGCCAGCTCCCACGGAGCCAGTGGCAAGGTGATGATCAGGTTTTCGCCTTCAACATCGTATTTCGGGTGCGGTGCAAAACGAATGATCAGGTACAGGTCGCCATTGGCGCCGCCACCGACACCCGGGGCCCCTTGGCCCTTGAGGCGGATGCGCTCGCCGTCGGTCACGCCCGCCGGGATTTTCACGTTCAGGCTTTTACTGGTATTGCTGACATGCTGCCCGGCAGCGTTGTACTGCGGGACCTGGAAGCTGACTTTCTTCGATTCGTTCGAGAGGGTTTCTTCCAGAAAAACCGGTAATTCCATTTCCACGTCTTGCCCTCGACGTCCGGCGCTGCGGCCCGACTGTCCACCCCCAAAACCAGGACCACGGTTGCCGAAGATCGAACTGAAGAAGTCCGAAAAATCGCCCGTGTCCTGACCACCACCGAAACCGCCCGCACCACGCCCCTGCCAGCCTGGTGGGCCCTGGAACGGTTGGCCGTGCTGGCCGTACTTGCGCAAATCGTCGTATTCGGCGCGCTTGTCGGCACTTTTCAGCGCTTCATAGGCTTCCGAGGCGTCCTTGAACTTTTCCTCGGCATCCTTTTCCTTGCTGACGTCCGGGTGGTATTTGCGCGCGAGCTTGCGATAGGCAGCTTTGATCGCCTTATCGTCCGCCGTCGGCTCCACACCGAGAATCTTGTAATAGTCTTTGAAGTCCATCTAAGGATCACCATCCGTTATCAAAATCGCTCAGCCACCTGCAGCATGCGCTGCCAGGCCCAATGCAGACAAGGTTGGGGCGAAGGATAGTCTTTCAAGGCGCTATTAGCCGAGATTTAGCGGATAGTCGGCCTTCGAATCTGTGCCGCACTGACATACACTGCGCGGCCGTTTTTTAACCGGAACCTGAAAGACATGAAAAACGCATCTCCAGCTCGTGCCTGTGGTATCGACTTTGGCACGTCCAACTCCACCGTCGGCTGGATTCGCCCCGGCATGGAAACGCTGATCGCGCTGGAGGATGACAAGATCACCCTGCCGTCGGTGGTGTTCTTCAATATGGAAGAGCGCCGCCCGGTCTACGGCCGCCTGGCGCTGCACGAGTACCTGGAAGGCTACGAAGGCCGCCTGATGCGCTCGCTCAAAAGCCTGCTGGGCTCCAAGCTGATCAAGCACGACACCAGCGTCCTCGGCACCGCGATGCCCTTCAAGGACCTGCTCGGGCTGTTCATCGGCCAGCTGAAGAAGCGCGCCGAGGCTGCCGCCGGTCGCGAGTTCGAAGAAGTGGTACTGGGTCGCCCGGTGTTCTTCGTCGATGACGATGAAATGGCCGACCAGGAAGCGGAAAACACCCTGGTGGACGTGGCCCGCGCCATTGGCTTCAAGGATGTGTCGTTCCAGTACGAGCCGATTGCCGCGGCGTTCGACTACGAGTCGACCATCGAAAAGGAAGAGCTGGTGCTGATCGTCGACATCGGCGGTGGTACGTCCGACTTCTCGCTGGTGCGCCTGTCGCCGGATCGCCGGGCCAATGACAACCGTCACGATGACATCCTCGCCACCGGCGGCGTGCACATCGGCGGTACCGACTTCGACAAGCAGCTGAGCCTGCAAGGCCTGATGCCGCTGTTCGGCTACGGCAGCCGCATGAAGAGTGGTGCGTACATGCCCACCAGCCACCACATGAACCTGGCGACCTGGCACACCATCAACTCGGTGTACTCGCAGAAGTCGACCCTGGCCCTGGGCAGCATGCGTTACGACATCGAGGACACCGGTGGCATCGACCGTCTGTTCAAGCTGATCGACCAGCGCGCCGGTCACTGGCTGGCCATGGAAGTGGAAGAAACCAAGATCCAGCTGACCCACGCCGACAGCCGCCATGTTCCGCTGGACCGTATCGAGCCGGGGTTGAGCGTGGAGTTGAGTCGGGCGCTGTTCGAGTCCGCCATCGAGGCGTTGCTGGAGCGTGTGCGCAACAGCGTGACCAAGATGCTGAACGACGCCAATGTGCGGGTTGATCAGGTGGACACGGTGTTCTTTACCGGTGGTTCGAGCGGAATTCCGGCATTGCGTAACAGCGTTTCGGACATGTTGCCGAACGCTCGGCATGTAGAAGGGAACATCTTTGGCAGCATCGGTAGCGGATTGGCCATTGAGGCCAGCAAGCGCTACGGCACGATGGACTGATCCGAAATCCTGTGGCGAGGGGATTTGTCCCCGCTGGGCTGCGAAGCAGCCCTAAAACCTGTCATCACAGTACTTCAGGCACACTGCATTCACCGGAGGGGCTGTTTCACAGCCCAATGGGGATAAACCCCCCTCACCACAAAAGATCAACAGCGCGTCAAACCATCCCCACCTGCTTCAACTCGCTCTTCAGATACGCGTAATAAATCGGCCCCGCCACCACCCCCGGCAGGCCGAACGCGGCCTCGAACACCAGCATTGCCAACAGCAACTCCCACGACTTCGCACTGATCTGCCCGCCGACGATGCGCGCGTTGAGAAAGTACTCAAGCTTGTGGATAAAGATCAGATATCCCAGCGCCGCCACGGCGACCCAGATCGACAGCGACAAGCCGACGATGGTGATCAGCGTGTTCGACATCAGGTTACCGATCACCGGCAACAAACCAAGCAGGAAGGTCAGCACGATCAGGGTTTTGGTCAGCGGTAACTTGATCCCGAACATCGGCAAGATCACCGCCAGGAAAATCCCGGTAAAGAACGTGTTGAGCAGGGAAATCTTGATCTGGGCAAACACGATGTTGCGAAAGGCCTGGACCAGCAGATGCAGACGATCGAACAGTGCAGCGGCCAGTGGTTTGCGCTTGGTTACGTCCGGCACACGCTGCAACGCGATGATCGCGCCCAGCACCATGCCGATCAGCAACGTCACGAACATGTGCGCCGCGTCTTTGCCGACGAGCTGAAGGTCGCTGAGGTGCTTGCTCATCCACTCGCCAATGGCCACCCGAAACTCCGCGGCACTGGCCGGCAGATAGGCGTCGATGAATGGCGGTAATTGCCCACGCGCCCGGTCGACCACGTGCATGAATTTGTCGAGGGAGGCGCCGGGGTTTTCCGCTTCGTGCAACAGAAAACTGATCGCCCCGGCAAAAATCAGCGCCAGCGCGCTCACCACCAAGGTGCCCAGCAAGGCCACCGCCAGCCAGCGCGCTCGCCGGCCTTCGATCAGACGTTGCAGCTGCGGGGTGAGCATGTTGACCAGTTCGAACACCAGCAATCCGGCCAGCAGGCTCGGCAACAACCGCAGAGGAATCACCAACAGCAAACCACCAAAAATGATGACCCAACTGATAAGCAGCAAGACATGGCGTTGAGAAAACGTTGGCATACAGCCTCAAAACGAACGGCGTAAAAGGATGGGCAGTCTGCCAGCGTTCGGAGGGCAGCACTAGGGAATGTGTAGGGCGACCTTGGTCGGAGACTCGAAAGATTTTCAGGGTGCTTGCGGGCCTCATCGCGGGCAAGCCCGCTCCCACAGTGGTTATGTGCACACCTGACAAATGTGGGAGCGGGCTTGCCCGCGATGAGGCCCTCAATGCCCCCACATCTTCATGCCCTATCTTTATTTCTTCAGGCAATCACTCATGAACGCTTTGCGCTCGTCTCCCTTCAACGCTTTAGTCGCGGCGTCGGCGTTGCAGGTTTTCATTTTCTCTTGCTGCGGGGTCAATGCTTTAGCGTCATCGTTTGCCGCCGGCGCCGCCTTCAGGCAGGTGCTCATGAACATCTTGCGCTCATCGCCCTTGAGGCTTTTAGCCGTCGCGTCGGCGTTACAGGTGGTCATCTTGTTCTGTTGGGCCGTGGCCGCGAAGCCTTGAGAGCAGAGCAGCAAACCGATCATCAGCAAAGGGACACGCAACATCTTCATGGAGTTTTCTCCTGGTCGCCGCACCGAGGGACGCGGCCTTGTTCAGGAGTGTAGACAACGCCTGTTACGCCTTCCTGCTTTCAAGATGGCTACGCCGATACTGCTCCGGCGTGCACCCCGCCTGCCGCTGAAACATCGCGATAAACGCAGAACCAGTGCTGTAACCCATGTCGAATGCGACGTCCTGGATGCTGCGATGGCTGTCCAGTGCTTCGATCGCCGAGAGGAAGCGCAAGCGCTGACGCCACTCCCCGAAACTCATGCCCAACTCACGCACGAACTGCCGCGCCAACGTGCGCTCGCTGACATGGATTTGCGCAGCCCAGGCTGACAGCGGGCGGTTATCCCCAGGCTCGGCCTGCAACGCTTCAAGAATCGCGAGCAGCCCGGCACTGCTGGCGTAGGGTAAATAGCACTCATGGATCGGCGCTTGTTGCAGCTGATCGACCAGCACCTGGGCCAGGCGCTGGTCCGCCGCGTTTTCGGGAATCTTCACGTCCCTCGCGGCGAAATCCTTGAGGATCGCCTTGAGTATTTCACTGATCGCCAGCGTGCAAGCCTGCGTGGGCAGGTCGAGGCACAACGAAGGCGCAAGACAGACCGCACGGTAGTTGACCGGTTGATTGCTGTAGAAGCTGTGTTCGATGTGCGGCGGCACCCACACCGCATACTGCGGGGGTGACATGAACCGGCTACTGCCGATTTCCATGTGCAGCACGCCATTGGCCGAATACTCGAGCGTGCCCCACGGATGACGATGGGGCGCGGCATATTCGTGCGTGTCGAAGTCGGCATACCGGAAGTAGACCGGTGACGGCAGTTCGCTGAAATCCAGCAAGTCGATGTGTTTACTGGTCATGCTGTCCGTCATCAAGGGCACGTTGTCTGGATCGAAGTATAAGCTTTCATCCAGACAGACGATAATTGTCCCTCATTAACGTTCTGGTTGTTCCTGATGCAATACGCTTATCCCCTGCTCGCCATTTTTATCTGGGCCGGCAACACCGTGATCAACAAGCTCGCCGTTGGCGCGATCTTTCCTGCCGAGATCGGTTTCTATCGCTGGCTGCTGGCGGGCTTGCTTTTCACGCCGTTCATGCTCAAACCGGTGATCGCCCATTGGTCGTTGATCCGTCCCAATCTGGGCAAGATTTTTATCCTTGGCGTGCTCGGCATGGCGGTTTATCAAAGTCTGGCCTACTTCGCCGCGACCCTGACCTCGGCCACCAACATGGGCATCATTTTGTCGCTGATGCCCTTGATGTCCCTCGCCATGGCGATTGCCAGCCTCGGCCAGCGCCTGACCGCAGGCGCATTGACCGGCGCGGTACTGTCATTTGCCGGCGTGCTGGTGGTGGTGTCGTCCGGTAGCCTGGCGGCATTGCTGGAACACGGCGTGAACCTGGGCGATGCGATGATGTTGATCGCCACCCTGGCCTATGCGATCTACAGCACGTTGCTGAAAAAATGGCAGCTGCGCCTGCCGCCGCTGGTGTTGCTGTACTTGCAGGTACTGGTGGCGGTGATTGTGTTGTTTCCGTTGTTCATCGCCTCGCCGAAGGTCGGCCCGACCCTGCAGAACATCCCGCTGGTGCTGTACGCCTGCCTGCTCGCGTCGATGGTGGCGCCACTGGCGTGGATGCAGGCGATTGTGCGTCTCGGCCCGAGCCGGACCACGCTGTTTTTCAATCTGCTGCCGTTGATCACTGCGCTGATTGCGGCGGTGGTGTTGCATGAACAGCTGGCGATGTATCACCTGGTGGGGGGCGTGCTGACGCTGGGTGGGGTGATTCTTTCGGAGCGCTGGACCACTGTTTTGGGCCGTAAACAAAGCATTGCCTGATCTGACGCCATCGTCGGAATGCCGCACAGACCAGGCTCACTCCCGCAATGGATTTTGCCTGGCATTAAATGGGTGAACACCTGTAGGAGTGAGCCTGCTCGCGATGAACGATGACTCGATCTGCCTGTTATACGCCGGCCGCTTTCAACCGCGCCGCATGTTCCATGAACAAACGAATCGGCTCAGCCCCCTTTCCCACCAGTCCCAACGACTGATTGACGATGTCGAAGTGATCCAGCGGATATTCATCGCCGATCACTGTCCCCAGGTGCGAACTGTAGCGTCCGACCATCCCGTCGCAATGCCCGACTTCCCGGACAAAAGTCCTGGCAAACAATCGGCAGCTGCGATTTGTCCCGTCAAACAGGTTTCGTCCACGATCAGTCTTGCCCGGCTGCAAGGTCCCGGACCACGAGTAATAGCGCACCCCATTCACTTCTTCCGGCCCCTGTCCGCCCCAGGTTTGCGGCAACCCCTGTGGATAACGTTGATTGAACAACGCCACCCCTTGCGTGGTGAGGGATTGGTGCGAGGCCGGGATATCCACGGGCAACCTGGGCCCGCGATAACCGGTTTCCAGCAAGCTCATCAACGCGCCGATCAAGCGCAGCAGGACACTGAGAAGACGTCCCTTGGCGCTGTCCGCCGGGTAGTGTTTTTCCAGGTAATCCGCCAGTTCCGAGCCATGATTCGGCCCGGCCACAGAGGTCACCGAAGCCACACGATCCGGGCGAACGGCGGCGGCATAGCGGGCCGTTAGTGAACCTTGACTGTGACCAATCAGATTGACTTTCTCGGCCCCGGTTTCGCGCAGGATTTCCTCGATCCGCGCGAGCAGCTGCTCACCGCGCACTTCGCTGGAATTGAGAGGCGACACCTGCACCGCGAACACCGTTGCACCACCCCGGCGCAACGCCGAAATGATCCCGTACCAGTAGGGATAGAGCAGCAAACGGACAAAGCCGAGCATTCCCGGGACCAGCACCAGCGGGTAGCGCGTGGCGGAACCTTGCGACATGGGCGGACATCCTTGTGGGTGGTGGGGAGTTGCCAGGCGGGATGCAAGACATCAGCCAAGCATTGCCATGCAACATGACAACTCGACGACGAGTCTATGACATCCGCCTACTTCAACCCCACCACGCCCGCGACGATCAGCCCGACTGAAACCAGTTTAAGTGCCGTCAGACTCTCGCCGAGCAGCGCAAACCCAAGAAACACCGTGCCCAGTGAACCGATGGCGGTCCAGATCGGATAGGCGATGCTCACTGGCAGCTCACGCATGGCCAACGTCAGGAAGTAAATCCCGGCCACTGCGGCGATCACGGTGATGAGCGAAGGCCACAGCCGGGTGAAGCCTTCAGCGTACTTCATGCCCATGGCGAAGGTGACTTCGAACCCGGCAGCGATCAGCAAATACAGCCAGGCCATCTAGAACTCCCTGACCAGCGCCAGCAAACGCTGTTCGGCCTCGGCGGCGGAGATCTGGAAGGTGCGTTCGGCAGACTCCTCTCCCTCGGCATCGACCACGGTGACATCAGTGATGCCGATAAAGCCCAGTGCCGTGCGTAGCAAAGTATCGGCATGATTCATGGCTTCCAGTTCGCCCCCCGGCCCGAATCCAAAACCACCGCGCGTGGTCACGATCAGCGCTTTTTTGCCCCGCACCAGCGGTTCGTATTGCGCCACGCCATTATCAAGGGTGTGATTGAACGTCAGCCCGAGCCTGACAATCTGGTCTATCCAGGCCTTGAGCCCACTCGGCACGCTGAAGTTATGCATGGGCGTGGAAATCAGCAGCACGTCATGGCCGAGCAATTCGCGAACCAGTTCATCACTGAACGCGAGGTCAGCCTGCATCACCAATGGACGAGCATTCGGTTCGGGGTAAAACGCGGCAGCCACGAACGCCTCGTTAACCGGCGGGATAAGTGCCCGACCGACTTCGCGTCGGGTCAGACGCGCCTCAGGATTGGCTGCTCGCCAGGCCTCAATGAACACCTCGGCCAAGCGCCGGGAATGGGATCGCTCGCCACGTGGACTCGCATGCACCACAAGAATTTCACTCATCTGAATCTCCTTTATGACTAAACTCAAATCGTCTGTGGTTCATAGCGTGTAGCGCTGGGCCATCCTCATCAAATGAGTAAAAGTCACTCTGGATGAATTCATTTCATCCATGGAGTATTGAATGTTTGCCTCACTGCCACTCACCGCCCTGCGCGCCTTTGAATCGGCTTCCCGCCTGTTGAGTTTCAAGGCAGCGGCCGAAGAACTGGCCGTCACACCAACGGCCATTTCCCACCAGATCCGCGCCCTTGAAAGCTGGCTTGGCCTGTCGTTGTTCGAGCGGTTGCCGCGACAGGTTCGCCTGACCGAGGGCGGTGAACGATTGTTCCGCACCCTGCACGGCGCGTTTCTGGACGTGGCGCAAAGCGTTGACACATTGCGCCCGCAACGCAGCGGCGCGAGCCTGACGATTTCCACCACTGCAGCCTTCGCCGCGTTGTGGCTGGTGCCGCGTCTGGGCCGTTTCTATACGCACCATCCCGACATCAGCGTGCGACTCGATACCCATTGTGAGGTGATCGACTTGCATCAGGACGCGAGCGTCGATCTGGTGTTGCGCTATAGCCTCGATGACTATCCCAATCTGTTTGGCTTGTGCCTTTTTGATGAGGCCTTCGGCGTTTATGGCTCGCCCGAGCAAGTCGCGTTAGCCCGCGGTCGAGTGCCAACGCTGATCAGCGTGCGATGGCACAACTCAAAACTGTATGCCCACGGCTGGGAAGCCTGGTGTGCGCAGTCCGGGGAGTCCTGGTTGCAAGGGCAACCCGCGGTGCGCGAGTACGATGAGGAACATTACGCCTTGCAAGCTGCCATTGCCGGACAAGGTCTGGTGCTGGCAAGCAACATCCTTGTGTCGCAAAGCGTGGCCAGCGGATTACTGGAGGGGTATCGGAGCGACATTCAGGTCGAGGGCGCGGGATATAGCGCCCTGTGCGTACCGGGTCGCGAGCGTCACCCCCCGGTTCGGGCGTTTTTTGCATGGCTGCAGGAGGAGGCACGCCTGTCCGGTCTGGTACCAAGATCGCAGGCTTCGTCAGCTCGCGACGAACAACGGCAAATTACATAAAACTTTTCGCGGGCCCGATCACTCACACCTTAAGTAGCGATCGCGTCCTCAGAGGCGTGACGCAAACCGGATTAGCCTCCAGGAGAACGAGATGAGTGACATGCATTTGTCCGATGTAACCACCCTTCGAGCACGGGCCCGTCAAAACGTCGAAAACGGCGCAGTGACCGAAAGCTATAGCGCCGACCTTGACGAAGTGCTGCGCCTGCTCAACGAATCCCTAGCCACCGAACTGGTTTGCGTGTTGCGCTACAAGCGCCACTACTTCATGGCCAACGGCCTCAAAGCCCATGTGGCTGCTGAAGAGTTCCTCGAACACGCGAAGCAGGAAGGCCAACACGCCGACAGGCTGGCCGAGCGCATCGTGCAGTTGGGAGGAGAGCCGGAGTTCAACCCTGACACCCTGTCGAAAAACTCCCACGCACAATACGTCGCAGGTAATTCGCTCAAGGAAATGGTTTACGAAGACCTGGTTGCTGAGCGCATTGCCATCGACAGTTATCGCGAAATCATTCAATACATCGGTGAAAAAGACCCGACTACACGGCGAATCTTCGAAGACATATTGGCTCAGGAAGAAGAGCACGCAGATGATATGGCGGACATACTGAAAGATCTTTAATAGCAACACATTACCTTGTCGCACCAACGGTGCGACAAGGCTTTATTTGCAAATGAACATATACACCTCCGGCAACATACCCCGCATAGACTTATTCCCCTACTAATTTAACCTTGAATCCACAGTCCACTCCGGCTGTTCAAATTTAATTAAGAAGGAATAATTTTATGCTATTAGAACAACGATTTGAATTTATCGACGAACTTGCGGCATTGCCAGTCACCCCCATACGCTCTTTCTCGAGTGCTAATGCTCGCCCTGCGCACAACATCAACAGCCCCACCGCCAGCGTCCTGCCAGAAACAGTTAACACTTTTCTTCCCGGCGTATCGGAAGAGATCATTTCCGACGTCAATCTTTGCAAGTTAGTGATGCACAACGCCGCCACCAAGAAGTTTCCCAACCAGAATCAACTGGCCGAATGGTATCAGTTTTATCTCAAAGGGCTGAGCAACATAGGCTGGGCCAACGACGGCGGAATCTACAAGAACATTACTGTCAATAAAATCGGTATCACCCTGGACCAGATTGCGCTGGACTTGGCGATGGGGCTTATCGGAGGCTCTGCTGCAAATGCGCTCAGGAGCGTAGGTAGCAAATCAGTTGAAGCTGTTAAAGGCAGCACCGAGGCCACCACTCTTTTGAACAATGTCAAGGTACTCGGACGACAAGGAAACTACGACTTCGCACCGGTCTGGGTAGACAATGCAGGGCAGCCGCACATGATCATGAGCTTTGCGTCGCTGGACGCAAGCGAAAGGACCAAAAACATCCTGTTTTGGAAAACCACTCGCCAAACCACCGTTATAAAATCGGCCAGTTCACACCTTTACCTGGACAACTCCATTTTTGGAGCCCTGCGTAGTTCGCTCCGCGCTAAATATTTAGCAAGCGCAGAAAAATTCATTATCGACCTTCCAGACCTCGATTAATATTTAATCTATTTCCTTCAGCGAGAGAGAGATCGTACTTAGATGTGCGATTTCTCTCACTTTCCGTTTTTACCGCAGAGTGTTTATACAATGAACCAACCCTTCGACCTGTATCTCGTCACTGGCAACATCACGTTATTTTGCGGAAAACACAGTGATGCTTTCAAAACAGACCTCTTGCACTCGAGTTTGTACAGCCATATGTTGGCTGCAAAATCCGCAAGCAATCGTGAGCTCCTCTGGTCCACCTATAACAACACGCTCGCAAAAATAGGCTGGTCGCAGAATAGCAATACCTACAAGCGTGTTGAGCAACCCGTAAGCAGCCTGCTCAACATCATTAAAGGCACTACGCAGCATTTAATATCCGACACTGAGCGACAATCACTCGCCTGCAGCTTTTCACAACTGGCCAATCTCCCTCGAGACTCCTCAGCCATACAGCTTTACTTAAAGCGACTGCAAGCCAATTCTACTAATAAACAGGACGCTGACACCCGACCAACTTCCGTTAGAAAAAACCCATGGAACTCTTCGATGACCGTGACGATTATTCGTGAAAACGGAACGATCATCACAACACTTGTCGCATTCCAAGCAACAGCTATGGATGAGCTTGAAATTTTAAACGGTGCGCCAGTCAAGCCAACACTGGACAGTAAAAACAACATCATGGTGTCTTCAAGTTTCCTGGATGAAACCAACTACCGCACGTTCAGACAAGCCATCACTGGAAAAGTCCAGAACAAACTTGATACTGAGTTGGTGCATATTTCGCAGCTGCTTCCAGACTGAAAAATCCGTGCAAACAGTTAATAAAACGTTCTTGATTTTTTATGTCGAGAACGTTTCAGCTGTCAGTTCTTTACGGTCTTGGGTGCCTTGCCCGCCTTCATCTGTTCCAGCAATGGCGCGCACTGATTCGGCTCGCCCCCACTAGGCGCCACCAACGCGAGCAAGCCGGCCGCCGGCGCAGCAATCACACCCAACGCAACCATCCCCGCCCCACGCAACAGCAACGGTACAGCTTTCACCCCCGCATCCGGCTTGATGAACTTGCCCCGCACATACAGCGGCGAGCGCAACGAGATCAGGCGCCAGCCTTTTGATTCCGGCGTGATGGTCAGGTCCAGTTGCTCGGTTGCCATGTTTGCCGTTCCATCGATGTAGATAATCGCGTTCTCGGTATCGAAAACGAACAAGCGAGTGGTTGCCAGACCGGTCTTGATATCGAAATCGGCGGCCGCGCAATTAATCTTCACTTCCTTGTCGCCAAAGATCTTGCCGACCACATAGTTGCCCACGTTAAGCCCGGCCAGCTCCATCAACTCGCGGCTGATGGCACCGTCATTGATCAGCATCTTCAGATTGCCATTGGAGGTGGCCAGCAACTTCGCCACCGAGTTGCCACGCCCGGTGATGTCGGCGTCGCCGTTGAGCTCACCGAAGCTGGTTTTCATCGGTTCGAAGGTCGGGAACAGCTGCTTGAGCTTGAAGCCACGCGCGGTCAATTTGGCCTGGCCTTCCAGGGGTTCGGTGTGACCGTTCAAACGGATCTGTGCGTCGAGCTTGCCGCCTGCCACGCCGAAACGCAGGGGCTCGAGGCTCAGGACCCCATCGGTCAGCACGAGGTGAGTATAAAGGTCATTGAACGGCAGCTTCTCACTGTGGACGATGCGCTTGCCGGTGAATTCCACATCGGCGTCCATGTCGCGCCAGCGCTCGGTCTTGAACTCCTCGACCGGCAGCACCTTGTCCGTCGGCTGCTTGCTTTCGCCACCCCGGGCCTTTTGCTTTGTATTGGAGTCGGCGCCAATCAGAGGCGCCAGGTCGGCAAACAGCAACTGGTTCGACACCAGAGCACCGCTGAGTTTTGGCCGCGGCTGGCTGGCAACGTAGGCCAGGCTCCCATGAATGTCGCTTTCGCCGATCTTGCCGTTGAATGCTTCATAGCGGAATACTGCGCCACCTGGCTCATGCAGCTTGGCGATCAAATGGCCGTCGGTGGCATAGGGCGGGGTGTCCGGGAGGGTCACGCCTGTCGGCGGATACAGGTTACCCAGGCTGGCACCAGCCAGTTTCAGACGCAGGTCCAGCGCACCGAGGTTCAGCGGATCGGTCAGGGTGCCCGCCAACTCGACGCGGGTGTCGGCAATCTGCACTTGGGCCTGCAGCGGGAAAGGTCGATTCGCGTCCTGCAACGCCAGCAAGCCGCCGATCTTGCCGTCGCCGGTGAGCTTCTGACCGTGGTATTGGCCTTTGGTCTTGATCGCGAAAGCGTAATCCTGTGGCGCGGCGCCCTTCTCCTGCGCGCTTTTCGCGGCTTTGTCGCCGACAATATCGCTGAACGGAATCGGCTTGCCCAGGGGATCAATCAACACATCAAGCTGCGTTTTCAGGGTTTGGTCGTCAAGGGTCACGTGGCCTTTATCAAAACCAATCGCGCCAATATCCACCACCCAGCTCGACGGCTCAGCGTCTGGATCCTTCGGGTCGAACTTGAACGTCCAGTTGGCGCGACCATCGGCCAGGCGTTGCAGGTCGGCATTCGGCTCGGTGAGGTCAATGCGCGGGATCACCACACGCTGCGCCAGCAGGGCCAACGGCGAGATGCGCAGCTCGACCCGTTTCAAGGTGACCATTTGTGGCTTCTTCGACCACTCGGGGTTACCCAGGCTCAGATCTTCCGCAACCACGTGCGGCCAAGGTACCCAGGCGCGCCATCCTCCCTCCTCGGGTTCGCGTTGCCAGACCACGGCCAGGTTGCCGTTGATGGCAAAGGGACGGTGCAGCTCTTCGGAGACTTTGGCATTGAGGGGCGGTTTGATCCGGTTCCAATCGAAGAACACGATGATCAACACCAGCACTGCCAGCAGAAGAACGAGGCTGGCGAAGGTCCAGGCCATTACTTTACGAGTGCGCGTCATTGCACAGGGCTCCTTTATACGACTGAGCGCCCTGACTGCGACGCACGTATGGAAACGGTAGGCCGGAACGGGCCGACCATGACATCTAGGACTGGGAAACGGCGCTCAGGTTTAACCGAAATGCCGATTAATCCTTAAATAATCGTCCCTCCACATACTGCCCCCCTCGATAGACGTTACCGCCCCCGCACTTTTGCGTGGCACGGGTGAGTCGAAAATACCCACAACAGTGCAAAAACGTCCGCCGGAAACGCCCGGTTTAGAGCCATCGCAAGGAACAATCAATTCCGTTGATTATTACCATTGCGTTTATGAACTTTTATATCGACTTATCGAGAGTAGCATTGACCTCGTACCCACTTTATCGCCCTCCCAAGGAGCAACCCATCATGAAACGCCAATTACTGCTTAGCCTTACCCTTTCCATGCTGGCCAGCACCGCTTTCGCTCTGCCAGCTGCTGACCAGGCCACTCCGCAAGTCAAAGACAGCCGCTCGGTGTTCAGTCAAACCGTCGCTGC
>Ga0247812_10000610_pt1 | contig 21477 bp, 14 predicted proteins | sample UWRJL149409B1_FD_178011 | JGI IMG/M metagenome (GOLD analysis project Ga0247812, IMG submission 178011) | Plant litter microbial communities from Arlington Agricultural Research Station in Wisconsin, United States - UWRJ-L149-409B-1 | ecosystem: Environmental > Terrestrial > Plant litter >...
CCCTTCCGACATCGGCCGCCGCCGCCTGTTGCAGGGTGGCGTGGCAGCGGGCATCGCCGCGTTGATGCCGAGCATCGCTCGTGCGGCGGCCATCGCACCGGACGCCCGCACGCGCAGCCTGCAGGACCTGCAGCACATCGTGGTGCTGATGCAGGAAAACCGGTCGTTCGATCATTACTTCGGCACGCTGCCGGGCGTGCGCGGCTTCGGTGATCGCTTCGTGGTGCCGGCCCCTAGCCTGCAGCCCGGCGAGCCGCATCGCACGCTGTGGCTGCAGCCCAATGCGGCCGGTACGCACGGCATCGCCCCATTCCCGCTGGATACCGCCGCGCACTTCGGTTACATGCGGGTGGAAGGCACGCCGCATACCTGGCCCGATGCGCAGAAGGCATGGGACCACGGCCGCATGGCGCACTGGCCCGCAGCGAAGCAGGACCATGCGATGGGCTATTACCGCCGCAGCGACCTGCCGTTCCAGTTCGCCCTGGCAGAGGCCTTTACCGTCTGCGATGCGTACCACTGCGCCATGCAGGCGGGCACCAATCCCAACCGGCTGTTCCTGTGGACCGGCCACAACGATCCGCAGGCGCAGGGCGGTGGCCCGGCGGTGGCCAACTCGCACGACAACTTCCCCGAGCTGGGCGGCCACCCGGCGTCGTACACCTGGACCACCTACGTCGAACGCCTGCAGCAGGCGGGCGTGGACTGGCGGATCTACCAGGACATGGCGGACAACTTCACCGACAACCCGCTCGCTGGCTTCCAGGCGTTCCGCGCGGCATGGCGGGACGCACCGGGTCACGACCCGCAGCTGCGCGAGCGCGGGGTCAGCACGCGCGGGCTGGCGCAGTTGCGACAGGACGTGCTGGACAACCGGCTGCCGCAGGTCAGCTTCCTGATTGCCGATGCCGCCGGCAGCGAGCATCCGGGGCCTTCCAGTCCCGCGCAGGGCGCGGCCTATACGGCGCAGGTGCTGGACGCATTGACCGCCGATCCGACCGTCTGGAGCCGCACCGCGCTGCTGGTGATGTTCGATGAGAACGATGGCTTCTTCGACCATGTGCCACCGCCGGCGCCGCCGTCGGCGGACGCCACGCAGCAGGGGGGATGGGCCGGCGCATCGGTGATCAGCACCGAGGGTGAGTATCACCGCCATGCCTCGCCAGGCAATGAAACGCATGACGAACCGGCATTGCGTGGCCGGCCGTATGGCTTGGGTCCGCGCGTGCCGTTGTACGTGATCTCGCCCTGGAGCCGGGGCGGCTGGGTGGATTCACAAGTGTACGACCACACCTCGGTGATCCGCCTGATCGAGCGCCGCTTCGGTGTGGCGGCGCCGGACCTTTCGCCGTGGCGGCGCGCGGTCTGCGGCGACCTGACCCAGGCATTTGATTTCACCCAGTCCGATAAGCGTCCGTTCGTACACGCGCTCCCCGACACCGCCGCGGTAGCCTCGCGGGCGGCTGCCTTGCCGGGTCGCACGCTGCCGTTGCTGCCCGAGGCCCTGCAGCCGGCGCGGCAGGAGCGCGGCATGAGACCTTCGCGTGCAGTGCCCTATCGCCCGGCGATCGCCATCCAGACCGATGCGGTGGCAGCCGAGGTGCGGCTGACGCTGGCCAGCGAAGGCGCGGCGGCGGTGATCCATGTCTACGACCGTCTGCAGCTGGAGGCGATCCCGCGCCGTTATACCGTGGCCCCTGGCCGCGACCTGCAGGGCAGCTGGCCGCTGCACGCGGCGCAGGGCTATGACCTGTGGGCGCTGGGTCCGAATGGCTTCCATCGGCACTACCAAGGTGATGCATCGGCCGCCATGCCGGTGGAGGCGCGCATCGAGCGTGTCGCAGATGACATGGTTCTACAGCTGCGCAACCCGGGTCCGCAGAGGATTGCACTGGAGGTGCGCGGCGGTGCGTATGCGGGCCTCATGCCCACCCGCACGCTGCGTCTGGCCGTGGGCGAAGAGGCAGAGATCCGCTGGGCGGCGACCACGACCGGTGGCTGGTACGACCTGCACCTGCAGCAGCAGGGGGCACGCCAGCGGTTGGCCGGGCGCGCGGAGAACGGTCGCCATGCCAGCACTGATCCGGCCTTCGGCAGCGAGCCGATGCGCTTCGCTGCAGGTTGAAACCGGCAGGCGTCGCCTGCGGCGGTCAGCGTGTTACAGCTGGCCGTTGCGCAGGTAGTCGAACAGTTCGGCGTCGCTGTTCAAGCCCAGCTTCAACATCGCATCGCCCTTCTGCCGGCTGATCGTGCTGGCACTGCGATGGAGCATGTTGGCGATCTCTTTCACGGTCATGCCTTTGCCCAGCAGGCGCAGCACTTCCACCTCGCGCGGTGACAGGGGGCGACTCTCGCCTTCCACCATGGCACTGCTGCCGGTCATCTCCACGCGTTCCTTCAACGAGTGACTGATGTAAGGCAGGCCGCGATGAACCGTGCGGATGGCGACCGGCAGTTCGTCCATCGACGACCCTTTGTCGACCAGTCCCAGCACGCCGGCATCGCGCACCATGCGCAGGATCGCCAGGTTGCTGGAGACACTCAGCATCAGCACCGGCAGCTGCGGATAACGCCTGCGGATCATGCTGATCATGGCGAAGCCATCGGGTACGCTGCTGTCGGGCATCGAGTAGTCGGTGACCAGTACGTCGCAGGGCAGGTTCGCCAGATGGGTCAGTAGGTCCTGGGCGGTGGCCGCTTCGGCGATGACGTCACCGACGCCGCTGTCATGGATGACCGAGCGGGCGCCGATCCGTACTACGGGATGGTCGTCAGCGATGATGATGCGAAGCGTCATGCTCTAGTATGGCCCCGGGTGTCATGGGTTGGGTGGAAAGCAGGCATCGACGATATCCCTATTTCATGGAGAACGAACCTGGTGCGGACGATCCTGGCTCACGGCAGGCGGTGGGGAATGGGCATCGTCCTGTCACTGCTGACGGCGTCGGCGTGGTCCGTACCGCCTTCGCCGGGCAGTGACACCCAGGCGTGGATCGCTGCGCATCCCCAGCTTTCGGTGGGGGTCTACGACAGCGGTTGGCCTCCGCTGGAGTATGTGGAGGGCGCGCAGGTACGTGGCCTTGCACCGGACGTGCTGGCCTCCTTGGCTGCCGGGCTGGGGGTGACGTTGCATTACCGCCATTATCCCAGCTGGGCGCAGGTCCTGGAGGCGGCCTGCCGCGGTGAGATCGACATTGTGATGAACGTCGCACCGAGCAGTGACCCGGCGCGGTGTCTGGCCTACACCGGCGCCTATGCGGATGCACCGTTGGCCGTGGTGGGACGTCCCGGTGATCTGCGTGCATCCGACGACCCGGACCTGTCCGGTCTGCGTGTGGTCAGCGAGCAGGGCTTCCTGACCCAGGAACAGATCCGCTCACGGTTTCCCCGCGCGCGCCTGATGGCGGTGCCGACCACCTTGGATGCGCTGCGGAAAGTAGCGCAGGACCAGGCCGATGTGTTCATCGGCAACGCCTACGTCGCCGGTCATCTCATCCAGGCCCATGGGTTGGACAACGTCGCCCTGCTGCGGCCCAGTGATCTGCCGGTGGAGTCGCTGCACTTCGGCGTGCCGCTGTCGAAAGCCCCGCTGGTGGAAGCGCTGGACGAGGCGATGGCCCGCCAGCCCGTTTCCCTGCGCGCCGAGCGCGCGGCCCGCTGGCTGCGCGTACCGGTATGGTCCGATCCGGCACGGCAGGCACTCAACCAGGCCGAGCGGCGCGCGCTGTCCACGCCGCTGCGGCTGGGCTTTGCGCCGAATGCCGCGCCGTTGTCGTACGCCGATGGCAGCGGCGCGCCCAGCGGGCTGGCCAGCGAGTACCTGCAGCGGCTGCGCCAGGCCGGTGCCACGCTGGAAGTGCAGGGCAGCCATGACTGGTTCGACCTGCGCGAGAAGATGCGTCGCGGTCGCCTGGACGCGGTGATGGGCGTGCCCACCGATTCGCATTACCTCGGCACCGACTGGGTGTTCAGCCAGCCCTTCATCAGCGTACCGAACGTGATCGTCACCGGACCCGGCAGCGGCACCGTGCTGCAGATGGGCGACCTTGCCGGCAAGCGCGTGCTGCTGTCCGATCCCGAACGCCTGCGCGCGCAGGTCCTGCAGCAGGCACCGCAGGCCCGCATCCTGGCCGCACGCAGCGCCGAGCAGGCGCTGCAGCGGCTGCTCGATGGGGAGGCACAGGCGTACATCGGCAACCTGGCCATCGTCGACCGCCTGCTGCGCGAGCGCTTCCCCGGCCAGCTCCAGGTGGCCGCGCCCGCGGGTTTCGACGATCACCTGTCACTGGCGGTGAAGCGCGAGTACGCGCCACTGGCGACCCGTTTCGACCGCCTGTTGCAGCAGATGGGGCCGCGTGAGCGTGAAGCACTGCGCAATGATTGGCTGGCCGTGGAATACCGCAGTGAGACCGACTGGCGCACCGTGGCCCGCTGGGCGATACCGATCGTGCTGGTGCTGCTGACGGCGTTGCTGGTGCATGCGCTCGGCTACTGGCGGCTGCGACGCGAAGTCGCCGGCCGACGTGCGCTGGAACAGCGCTTGGCCGATGTCACCCGCAACCTGCCGGCCATCGTCTACCAGATGCGCCGCACCGCCGATGGCACGTTGGGATTCCCGTACGTGGCCGGCGACATGCAGGCTTTGTTCGGCATCCAGCAGGAGGTGGCGATGGCGTCGGCCGCGGCGCTGCTGGAGTGCATCGACGTGCGCGACCGGCCGCAGGTGGAGGCGGCGATCGCCCACGCGGCGCGCGATTTCCTGCCGTTGTCGCTGGAGTTCCGCACCACCGCCGAGCCCTCGCGCTGGGTGCGCAGCCAGGCGCAGCCGTATGCCACCGATGCCGGCACGGTGACGTGGAGCGGGTACTGGGTGGACATCACCGATGCCCACCGCCAGGCCGATGCGCTGGCCCAGGCCAACGCCGCCGCCGAGCAGGCGGCCGATGCCAAGGCGCGGTTCCTGGCGACCATGAGCCATGAGATCCGCACGCCGATGAGCGGCGTGCTGGGCATGCTGGAGATCCTCGCCCATTCGCCGCTGCAGCCGCAGCAGCGCGCCCATCTGGCCGAGGCCGAGCAGGCCGCGCAGTCGCTTCGGCGCATGCTCGATGACATCCTGGACTACGCCAAGATAGATGCCGGTGCGCTGCGCCTGGATCCCTTGCCGTTGCCGCTGCAGCCCTTGTTGGAATCGCTGCAGCGCCAGTTCGACGAAGCGGCGATCCGCAAAGGGCTGGCGCTTCGGCTGGACATCGATTCGCGCCTGGCCACCGCCCACGAAGTGGATGGCCTGCGGCTGCGTCAGGTACTGGGCAACCTGCTTGCCAACGCGATCCGGTTCACCGACACCGGCACGGTGCTGCTGCGGGTGGAGGTGCTGGAAGGCAGCTCGCCCAGCCTGCAGGACCTGCGCCTGCAGGTCATCGATACCGGTGTGGGGATGGACCCGTCTCAGGTGCAGGGTGTGTTCCAGCCGTTCGCCGTGGGGGACGTGCCGGTCACGCGTGACGTGGGCGGGACAGGCCTGGGGCTGACGCTGTGCCAGCGTCTGGTGCAGCTGATGGGCGGCCGCCTGCTGGTGCACAGCACCCTGGGCACGGGTACCGAGGTGGATGTGCTGCTGCAGCTGCCGGTGGCCAGTGACGACGACATCGCCGCCGCGCTGCCGGGCCCGGGCAGCGTGCCGCCGTTGCCTGCCAACCTGCAACAGGCCCGCGTGCTGGTGGTGGAAGATCACCCTACCGCGCAGGCCATGATGGCGTGGCGGCTGGAGCAGCTGGGCGTGGCCCATGCCGTTGCCAGTGACGGACGGGAGGCCCTGCAACTGCTGGCTGCTTCCGCACAGGGTGAAGCATTCGACCTGGTCATCACGGACTGCCGCATGCCGGTGATGGATGGCTACGCGTTTACCCGTCTGCTGCGCGAGCGCGAGCAGCGCCAGGGCGGGGCACGCCTGCCGGTGGTGGCGCTGACCGCCAGCCTGCTGGAGCAGGACCTGCGCCGCTGCCTGGAAGCGGGCATGGATGAAGTGCTGACCAAGCCGTTGTCACTGGCCCACCTGCGCGAGTGCCTGCTGCGCTGGCTGCACCCCGCCGACCCAGCCCGGTAGCGCCACCCCGGTAGTGCCGACCGGGTAGTGCCGACCGGGTAGTGCCGACTTCAGTCGGCACCGTGCACCGCCAGCCGACTGGGTAGTGCCGGCTTCAGCCGGCACCGTGCCCCGCCAGCCGACCGGGTAGTGCCGACTTCAGTGGGCACCGTGCACCGCCAGCCGACCGGGTAGTGCCGACTTCAGTCGGCACCGTGCACCGCCAGCCGACCGGGTAGTGCCGACTTCAGTCGGCACCGTGCACCGCCAGCCGACCGGGTAGTGCCGACTTCAGTGGGCACCGTGCACCGCCAGCCGACTGAAGTCGGCTCTACCAGGCGGTATCGTAGACCCGCCAGCCGACTGAAGTCGGCTCTACCAAGCGGTACCGTAGACCCGCAGCCGACTGAAGTCGGCTCGACCCGCAGGCTTTACCGGTCACCGTGACCGGGTGATGCGGCGTCAGTGTGCGTTGTGCTGCAGGTACTCGATGACCAGCCGGCGGCGTTCGGGATCGGGAAACGCGTTGTACATGCGCGTACCGGGTACGCGGGTACTGGGCGAGCGCAGGAATGCGTCGAGGGTTTCAGCGCTCCACACAATATCCGCTGCCCGCATGCCATCGGAGTACGCGTAGTCGGGCAGGCTGCCGGCGCGACGGCCGAGTACGCCGTGCAGGTTCGGTCCGTAGCGATGGATGCCACCGGCCTGCACCGTATGGCAGCCCGCACACAGCGCAAAGGCGCGCTCGCGCTCCAGCGCCGCGGCCTGCGCAGGATCCTGCGGCACCGACGCGCCGCACGCGGCAAGCGACAGCAGCACGGGGACAAGGAAGACGGGGCGCATGGCGGAATCCGGGTGGACCCCCTCGCGGAGATCCAGACCCGGTCTGCATCACATGCCGGAATAGTTGGGGCCACCGCCGCCCTGCGGTGTCACCCATACGATGTTCTGGGTGGGGTCCTTGATGTCGCAGGTCTTGCAGTGCACGCAGTTCTGCGCGTTGATCTGCAGCCGCGCCTGGCCCTGCGCGCCGACGAACTCATAGACCCCCGCCGGGCAGTAACGTGCTTCCGGCCCTGCGTATTCGGTCAGGTTCACCTGCACCGGAATGCTCGGATCCTTCAGCGTCAGATGGCTCGGCTGGTCTTCCTCGTGGTTGGTACTGCTAAGGAACACCGAACTGAGACGGTCGAAGGTGAGCACGCCATCGGGCTTCGGGTAATCGATCCGGGTGTGCTGGGCGGCAGGCTCCAGGCAGGCGTGGTCCGGCGTGCTGTGGCGCAGCGTCCACGGCGCGTTGCGGATGCCCAGCTTGGGCAGCAGCCATTGTTCGATGCCGGTCATCAAGCTGGCCACGGTCTGGCCCTTCTTGAACCACTGCTTGAAGTTCTTCGACTGCTGCAGTTCGGCGTGCAGCCAGCTCGATTCGAAGGCCTGCGGATAGGCAGTCAGTTCATCGTGCTGGCGACCCGCGGCGAGCGCGTCGAAGGCAGCATCGGCGGCCAGCATGCCGGTCTTCAGCGCGGCGTGGCTGCCCTTGATGCGGCTGGCATTGAGATACCCGGCCTCGCAGCCGACCAGCACGCCGCCGGGGAACACCGTCTTCGGCAGCGACAGCAGGCCACCGGCGGTGATCGCGCGGGCACCGTAGCCGATGCGCTTGCCGCCTTCCAGGTGCTTGCGGATGGCCGGGTGGGTCTTGAAGCGCTGGAACTCTTCGAACGGGCTCAGCCAGGGGTTCTTGTAATCCAGGCCGACCACGTAGCCGATGGAGACCTTGCCGCCCTCGGCGTGATACAGGAAGGCGCCACCGTAGGTGTTGCCATCCAGTGGCCAGCCGGCGGCATGCACCACCAGCCCGGGCTCATGCTTGGCCGGATCGATCTGCCACAGCTCCTTGATGCCCAGGCCGTAGGCCTGCGGGTCCTTGCCCTGGTCCAACTGGTAGCGGGCGATCAGCTGGCGGCCCAGATGGCCGCGCGATCCCTCGGCGAAGACCGTGTACTTGGCATGCAGGGCCATGCCGCGTTCGAAGTTCGGACCCCGGCTGCCATCCTTCTCGATGCCCATGTCACCGGTGGCCACGCCGATCACTTCACCGGCATCGCCGTACAGCACCTCGGCCGCGGCAAAGCCGGGGAAAATGGCCACTTCCAGGGCTTCGGCCTGCTGCGCCAGCCAGCGGCCCACTTCGCCCAGGCTGACGATGTAATTGCCTTCGTTGTGGAAACATTCCGGCAGCAACGGCTTGGGCGTAGTGCGGGCGCCGGTCTCGCTGAGGAACAGGAACTCGTCGCGGGTGACTTTCTGCTTCAACGGTGCGCCGCGTTCGGCCCAGTCGGGGAACAGCTCGGACAACGCGCGCGGATCCATCACCGCGCCGGAGAGCAGGTGCGCGCCGGGCTCGGAGCCCTTCTCCAGGACGCAGACGGACAATTCGCTGCCGGCTTCGATGGCACGCTGGCGCAGGCGGATGGCGGTGGCCAATCCCGCCGGTCCGGCACCGACGATCACGACGTCGAATTCCATTACTTCGCGGGCGGGCAGTTCGATGGCTTCAGCGCTCATGGATAACCTGACTCTTGGGTAGGCCGCCCTCCAACACGGGGCGACGGTTGCCTGGAAAACGCGCGTGCTGCCACGGCGAAACGGGTGTTTGAATCCATCAGGTTAACGGTAGTGGCGGCTGTCGGCCAGCCGGGCGCGTCGGCGTGGGAATGCTGCAGCGCAATAGATTGAGCGGGGTGACAGGGCCACGCCGTGCAGGACCATGGGATAGGCCGCATGGCTCGATTTGTCGTACCTGATCGTTTGTACAGAAGCCCAGACGTTTTGAGCACGGCATCGCCCCTCGCGACAGCGTTCCTTCCTAGGCTGGTCATGTCCAGTGGGATTCGGGGGACGTGCGATGGCTCAGGAGCGCTTTGTCCGCGATGTATCGCCGTCGTATGCGCTGCACATCGCCCCGCCCCTCCTTGCAGCAGCAGATACCCCGGCGGACTGTCGTCGGGTATCGGTCTATGCCGTGCTTGCGTGTCTGTTGCTGCGCCTGCATGACCGCCTGCGGTGTGGAACCGCATCGCAGATGCCCTGCACGTGTCTGCGTTTCTCCACGCAACGCTTGCCCTCGGCGAAGTTTGTCGAGCTGGATCGGCAGTTGGCCGGCCAGCAGGCAGGCCTGAACGCATTGACGGTGGCGGAATACCTGCAGGCGCGTGCCGGCTTCAGCCCGGCAGGTCGTGATCCGCAGGTGGCCCGACGCGCGCGCGCTTCCTGGCGCAGCAAACTGGTGCAGGCCCGTAGCGAAGCACTGACGCATGCGGGGTGCGGGGAAGCCGACGCGACCGAGCAGGCGCTGTCCCACGCAGACCGGCAGATGCGCTCGCTGCATGCCCTGCACAATCCCGATCGTATCGCCGGTGGCCATGACGTCATCGCCGACTTTGGCGATGGCCAGGTGAACTCGACTATAGGTCGGCAGTGGAACCTGATGCGGGGTGGGTTGCCCTCCCGCGTACAGCAACTGGACGCGGCAGCATCCTCCGTGCCGGAAGCCTTCCGGGCCGAGACGCGCATGAATGGCATGCTGGTGCGTGACACGTGATAACGAGCAGAATGCAGCCTGCTTCCCTGATGCTGCCGGTGTGCTCGATGAGTCTTGATCCGTGTGATCTGTTCGATGTCCGTTCCCTGCTGAGTGAGCAGGAGCGCGCCGTGCAGGACGCCGTGGCGCGTTTCGTCGACCAGCGTGTGCTGCCGGTCATCGGTGACTGCTTTGATGCGGCACGATTCCCGATCGAACTGGTGCCGGAGATCGCTGGCCTCGGCCTGCTTGGTGCGACCCTGCCGACGGAGCTGGGCGGCGGCGGCCTGGATGCAGTGGCCTATGGGCTCATCTGCCAGGAGCTGGAGCGTGGCGACTCGGGGCTACGCAGCTTCGTGTCGGTGCAGAGTTCGCTGTGCATGTATCCGATCTTCGCCTACGGCAGCGAGGCGCAGCGTCAGCGCTGGCTGCCGGCGATGGCGCGCGCTGAGCTGATCGGATGCTTCGGCCTGACTGAGGCCCATGGCGGATCGGACCCTTCCAGCATGAAGACCCGTGCGGTTCGCGATGGCGACGACTGGCGCCTGACGGGCAGCAAGATGTGGATCACCAATGCACCGATCGCGGATCTGGCGATCGTGTGGGCGCAAACCGACGAGGGGGTGCAGGGGTTCGTGCTGGAGAAGGGCATGCCCGGTTTCAGCGTGCAGGAGATCCTGCGCAAGATGAGCCTGCGTGCCTCATCGACCGGTGCGCTGTTCTTCGATGATGTGCGGGTGCCGGACGGCAACCGCTTGGCCGGGGTGAAGGGGCTGAAGGGACCGCTGGGCTGCCTGAATCAAGCGCGTTATGGCATCAGCTGGGGGCCGATCGGCGCGGCCATCGCGTGCCTGCGCGAAGCCATCGCCTACGCCAAGGAGCGTGAGCTGTTCGGTCGCCCGTTGGCGGCAACCCAGAGTGCACAGATCAAGCTGGCGGAGATGGCGCGGCGGATCACCACCGCCCAGCTGCTGGCACTGCAGTTGGGTCGCCTGAAAGAAGCGGGCGCCGTGCAGCCGCAGCAGGTCAGCCTGGCCAAGTGGAACAACGGCCGGATGGCGATCGACATCGCCCGCGAGTGCCGCGACCTGCTGGGCGCCGCAGGCATCACCACCGAGCACGCCGCCATCCGCCACGCATTGAACCTGGAATCGGTGATCACCTACGAAGGCACCGAAACCGTGCACCAACTGGTGATAGGCCGCGAACTGACGGGCTTCAACGCGTTCTGAGCATCAGCCGCGCTGCTTCGCGCGCCCCCGATACGTCAACGACGCCTGCGGTAGCGCCGACCCATGGTCGGCGGAATGTTCCCGCCAACGGCCCGCTGCGCTCGCCGACCATGGGTCGGCGCTACCGCTTTTCTTCTTTTTCATACGCGGCAGGCGGCCACGGAACCTGTCAGGGGGCCGGGCGGTGGGGCGGGGCGGGGACGTTGAGCGCCATGGATGGCGCGAAACGAGGCCCGCATGGATGCGGCTCTTGCCGGTCCCCGCCTCGCCCCACCGCCCGGCCCTCTCGCAGCAGCCTTGAAGCAGCCAGCCGCGAGGGGGTCTCACCCGTTCGACCGACCTCATACCCCGCCGGCAAACCCGTGCTGCCGCCACGCCTCGTACATCACCACCGCCACCGTATTGGACAGGTTGAGGCTGCGGTTGTCCGGACGCATGGGAAGGCGCAGGCGCTGGCCATCCGGTAGCGCATCCAGGACGTCCTGCGGCAGGCCGCGGCTTTCCGGACCGAACAGGAACGCATCGCCATCGGCGAAGGGCACGCTGTCGAAACGTACGCTTGCGCGGGTGCTCAGGGCAAACAGGCGCTTGGGGGCAATACGCACGAGGGCGGTGTCCAGATCCGGATGGACCTGCAGCCGCGAATACTCGTGGTAGTCCAGGCCGGCGCGCTTGAGCTGCTTGTCATCCAGTGCGAAACCCAAGGGTTCGACCAGGTGCAGCTGCGCGCCGGTGTTGGCGCAGAGACGGATGATGTTGCCCGTGTTGGGCGGTATTTCAGGCTGGAACAGCACGACGTGGAACGTTGGGACCTGGCTCATCGACGCAGTGTAATGCGCGGCGCGGAACTTCGCGGCTGGCCGGGTACCCGCGGGTCAAGGAAACCCGGCCTTCAGGCGATCAACAACCGGTAAGACGCAGTGGCAGTCATCAGGCGTGGGCTCACGGACGCACCAGCACCATCGCGGTTTCCATCGCCAGCGCCTGCAGCTCGTTCTGGCTCGGGCGCACCTGCACGACCGGCAGGTTGACGATCACGTTGTTGGCAAACGCGGTGGCTGTCGTGGCCAAGGCGACGGTGTAACGCTCGGCCTGCAACTCGGCGGCCAGGGCAACTTTCTGCTCCAGGCTGGGGCGCACTTCGACGGCGGCAAGCGTGGTGATCGGCGCGGCGACCGCTGCGGCCAGGACGACGACATTCTGTTCGCCCAGCTGGTCCGCACTGGGACGTACCTGCACGGCGGCGAGCGTCGGGATGGTGCTGCTTCGCTCCCAGGCCTGCTGGGCCAGCTGCGCGCTGTCGGGGCGGACCTGCACGGCCTGCAGGGTCGCAAGGGAGGGAGCAGCCTGCACCGGAGAAACAACAGCCGTACCGGCGATCAGGGCGATGGCGATGGCGAGGATCTTGGTGTTCATGGCGGGCCTGTTTAGTGTGTGTGGGTGGTGGTGTGGTAGTAAGGTAGTACACCGAAACTGAGCTTGCAAGAACAATCGACATCTTTCTTCTTGCGTTCAGCTATCAGTCAGGTTTGGTTTGGGCTCTGGGTTGGTGCAGGTAAGGCAGAGCAATCGGCGTGCCATGTTTTAGTTGTTTGATTTCAATGGCTTGGCGATTCGCTGTGCTGTCCGCTGTCCGGACACCTGTCCGTTGGTAGAGCGGACTTCAGTCCGCTTGCCCTGGACTGCAGCCGACTGAAGTCGGCTCTACCCCCAGACCGCAGCCGACTGAAGTCGGCTCTACCTAAGCGGGAGCGAAACGTGACACCTGGCCGATGCCGGGGTAGCGCCCAACGCGCTAGCATCGGCCCTCACTCAGATGACCAAGGATCCGGAATGACATCCCGACTGCGCCCGCGCACTGCACTGCTTGCTGTTGCTCTCACTACGGCACTGGGTGGGCTGGCGCCCGCCCCGCTGTTCGCCAAGCCGGCTGCGGTGGCCAAGGTCGACATTCCGTTCGAACAGTTCACCCTGCCCAATGGCCTGCGCGTGGTGGTGCATACCGACCGCAAGGCGCCGATCGTCGCGGTCAACGTCTGGTATCACGTGGGCAGCAAGGACGAGCCGGTAGGCCGCACGGGCTTCGCCCACCTGTTTGAACACCTGATGTTCCAGCGCAGCGAAAACCACGACGGCGAGTACTTCGAGCCCTTCAAGCAGGTCGGTGCCACCGGCCAGAACGGCACGACCAATACCGACCGCACCAACTATTTCGAGAACGTGCCCACCACGGCGCTGGACATGGCGCTGTGGATGGAATCGGACCGCATGGGCCACCTGCTGGGGGCCATCGACCAGGCCGCGCTGGATGAACAGCGTGGCGTGGTGCAGAACGAAAAGCGCCAGGGCGAGAACCAGCCTTATGGACAGGTGTGGACGCAGCTCAACCGCGCGCTGTATCCGAAGGGACACCCGTACCACCACAGCGTCATCGGATCGATGAACGATCTCAATGCCGCTTCGCTGGATGACGTAAAGAACTGGTTCCGCACCTGGTACGGCCCGAACAATGCCGTGCTGGTGCTGGCCGGTGACATCGATCTGGCCACCGCCAAAGAGAAGGTGGCCAAGTACTTCGGCAGCATCCCGGCCGGGCCGACGATGGCCCAGCCGCAGGTGGACGTTGCCGTGCGTCCTGCCGATACCCGCGAGACCATGACCGACAAGGTGCCGCAGGTACGGATCTATCGCGCCTGGAACGTCGCCGAAGTCGGTACCGCCGACGTCGACCAGCTGCAGCTGCTCGGTCAGGTGCTGGGCGGTGCGAAATCATCGCGTCTGGCCAAGCGCCTGGAGCACGAGGAGAAGCTGGTCGACAACATCAGCGCCGGCGCGTACGCCTCGCAGCTGGGCTCGAACTTCATGGTGATGGCGACGGTGAAGCAGGGCGTGGACCCGGCCAAGGTCGAGGCGATCATCGATGAGGAGATCGACCGTCTGGTGGCCGAGGGGCCCAGCGCTGAAGAGCTGAGCCGCGCCAAGACCGCATTCCGCGCCAGTTTCATCCGCGGCATCGAGCGCATCGGCGGCTTCGGTGGCAAGGCGGACGCCCTGGCCGAATGCACGGTCTACACCGGCGACCCCGGCTGCTTCCGCGACTCGCTGAAGAACATCGACGGCGCCACCGTCGCGCAGCTGCGCACCGTCGGGGGCAAGTGGCTGGGCAAAGGCAGCCACACGCTGATCGTCGAGCCCGGCGATCGCGTGGTGCTGGAAGAAGAAGCCTCGCAGAGCCCGACGCCGTTCGAGCTGCCGGCCGCGGATGCCAAGTACAGCACGCTGCCGGCGCAGGTCGATCGCAGTGCGGGCGTACCGCAGACCAAGACGTTCCCGGAGCTCAAGTTCCCGGCCCTGCAGCGCGCTACGTTGAAGAACGGCACGCGGGTCATCCTGGCCGAGCGCCATGAAATCCCCGTGGTGCAGTTCAGCTACCAGTTCCCGGGCGGTTTCAGTGCCGACCAGGACCGCAAGCCGGGCACCGCGAACTTTGCCATGGGCCTGATGAGCGAAGGCGCCGGCAAGCTGGGTTCACTGGCGTTCTCTGATGCCGCCGATGCATTGGGTGCGGATCTGGGGGCATCCGCCGGGTTGGACTTCAGCACGGTGGATCTGTCCGCCCTGAAGGAAAACCTGGCGCCGTCACTGGGCCTGTATGCCACGCTGCTGCGCCAGCCGCGCTTCGACCAGTCGGAGATCGACCGGGTCAAGGGCAGCTGGATCGCCGGCATCAAGCAGGAAAAGGCCAACCCGACCGCATCGGCGATGCGCGTGCTGCCGCCGCTGCTGTACGGCAAGGGTCACCCGTATGCGATTCCGTTCACCGGTAGTGGTGACGAGGCGGCCATCGCCAGCCTGACCCGCGACGACCTGGTGGACTTCCACCGCGATTGGCTGCGTCCGGAAGAGGGCACGCTGATCGTGGTTGGCGACACCACGCTGAAGGAAATCGTGCCGCTGCTCAACCGTCAGTTGGGTGACTGGAAAGCGGAAGGCCCGGCGCCGAAGGTCAAGGCGGCCGTGGACGTCGCGCTGCCCAGCACCGCCCGTGTGTTCCTGATCGACCAGCCGGGCGCGGTGCAGGCGAACCTGTTCGCCGGTCAGGTCGTGCCGTCGTCGGTGGACCCGGGGTCGATCCGCTTCGACATCGCCAACGGCGTGCTCGGCGGTGACTTCACCTCGCGCTTGAACATGAATCTGCGCGAGGAAAAGCACTGGTCCTACGGCGCGCGCAGCAGTGCCAGCAGCACCGTCGGCCAGCGGCCGTGGATGGCGATGGCGCCGGTACAGATCGACAAGACCGGCCCGGCACTGGCGGAAATGCGCAAGGAGATCGTCGAGTTCGCCAATGGCAGCAAGCCGGCGACCGCCGCTGAAGTGCAGCGCATCCGCAACATCCAGACCCTGAGCCTGCCGGGTGCATATGAAACGGCGAGCTCGGTGCTGGGCACGATCGGCAGCATGGTGCAGTTCCAGCGGCCGGACGACTATGTGTTCCAGCGCAAGGCGGAGATTGAATCGCTGACCCCGGCACAGGTGCAGCAGGCCGCCGCGGCGATCAAGCCGGATGCGCTGACATGGGTGGTGGTCGGTGACCTGAAGCAGACCGAGGCGGCCGTGCGCGCGCTGAAGCTGGGCGAGGTCAGTGTGATCGACGCAGACGGTAACCCGGTGAAGCCCGCGAAGTAATGCGACAGGGTGACGACCTTGGTCGTCACCCTGCTCCCGGAAGGGACCGGATCGAAGCGGACCGGATCGAAACGAAACGGATCGGATCGGATTGGATTCGATTGGATTGGATCGGATCGGATCGGATTGGATTGGATTGGATTGGATTGGATTGGTAGAGCCGACTTCAGTCGGCTGCCTTTCAAGGCCCAGCCGACTGAAGTCGGCTCTACCTGTAACGCGGCAGCCGACTGAAGTCGGCTCTACCGGTCAAACACCCTGTGGGTTTATTTCTTCGCCGACACCGGCTCGTTGACGATCGTTTCCAGATCCTTCTGCAGGTCGACGAACAGCGGCTGCATGCGGGTCTGGATCGCCACCATCACGTTCTGCATCAGCGCCGGGGTCTTGTCCAACAGACTCTGTCCTGCGGAGCTTTCATAGAATTCCGCCATGGCCAGCACGTCTTCCTTGCTGAAGGTCTGCTTGTACAGGTCCACGTACATCGGCCGCAGCTGCTGCCACGACAGGGCCTGCTTCAAGGTCTGCCCGGTACGCACCTGGATGCGCTGCAGCTGTTCCTGCTGCTGCGGGCTCAGCTGGCGCTGCTGGGTGATCTGGTCGAACTGCTGGCGCTGCATCGCTTCGATCTGCGGCAGCATGGAATCGAGCATCGCCTGCGCGCGCGACGCAGAAAGCAGGCGGTTGATGTCGCCATCGGACGGCGGCGCGGCCAGCGCGGGCAGGGACGCAAGCGCGAGGGCCAGCAACAGGGCGGCGCGTGGCAGGTGGCGGGAAAAGCGGATCATGCGGACGTCCTGGATGGATGATCTGGCCAGCATACCCGGCTGGCTGGCGAAGGCGGCGTGTTGAGCCCCTGATCGCGGTGGAACGGCCCGCGATGCCGACAGCCAACCGTCACCGCCAGCCGCTACAATGCGCCCATGGGTAATGGACCAGTCGTCATCTCCGCGCAGCTTGTGATCCCCGACGACGAACTCGTCGAGCGGTTCGTGCGTGCCAGTGGCGCAGGGGGCCAAAACGTCAACAAGGTATCGACCGCGGTGGAGCTGCGTTTCGACCTGGCCGGCTCGCCCTCGCTGCCGGAACCGTTGCGCGCGCGCTTGCTGGTGCGACGCGACCGACGCGTGACCGGCGAAGGCGTGCTGGTCATCGATGCGCAGCGCTTCCGTACCCAGGACCGCAACCGCGAAGACGCGCGCGAGCGGCTGGCCGAGTTCATACGCGCCGGACTCAGCGTACCCAAGCCGCGCAAAGCCACCAAACCTACCTACGGGTCGACCCTGCGTCGCCTGGACGCCAAGAAAGGCCGCGCGCAGGTCAAGCGTGGCCGCACAACCCGCAACTGGGAGTAAGCCTTGAACCACCCGTCACCGCTGCTGCCGCCCGTGCCGCCGAACATGCCGCAGGTAAAGCCGAATGCCTTCATCCGCTGGATCGCCCGCAGTGCATTGCGCCTGCGCGGCTGGAGGGTGGTCGGCACGCTGCCCGACGTGCCCAAGGTGGTGATGATCATCGCCCCGCATTCGTCCAACTGGGACGGGTATTGGGGCATGGCGGTGAAGCTCGCGTTGGGCCTGGACGTGCGCGTGCTGGGCAAGGCCTCACTGTTCTGGTGGCCACTGGGCCCACTGCTGCGCAAGCTGGGCGTGATCCCGCTGGACCGCAGCTCGCCGCAGGGCACGGTGGAACAGGCCGTCGCGGTGATCCGCCGCTCGGAAAAGATGTGGTACGCGATCACCCCGGAAGGCACCCGCAAGAAGGTGACGAACTGGAAGGCCGGTTTCCTGAAGATCGCGCGGATGGCCGACGTGCCGATCCTGGCGGCGTATTTCCACTACCCGGACAAGACCATCGGGTTCGGGCCGTTGTTCCGCGCCACCGGTAATGACGCGGCTGACATGGCCAGCATTCGCGAGTGGTACCGGCCGTGGGTGGGTAAGACCCGCGGCACCGTCTGAGCGGCCACGCCCCGGCAGCGCACGCGCCACGTCCGGCACATGCTGGCGCGGCGGGGTGGGAGTAGGCTGGAAGGCTGGCGGTCGGTCCTGATCGCCCCTCTAGGAGCCTTTTGCATGTCGCGTACCGTCATCCTGGCCGCCGCCATCAGCCTGGCGCTGGCCGCCTGTTCCGGCAAGGAGTCCACCCCCGTGTCCGAAGCCCAGAATGCCCCGGCCCAGCAGCCGGCCGATGCCTCCACCAACCCGCTGCTGAGCGCCAGCACGCTGCCTTTCCAGGCACCGCCGTTCGACAAGATCCAGGACAGCGACTACCTGCCCGCCTTCGAAGAGGGCATGCGCCAGCATCTGGCCGAAGTGCGCGCCATCGCCGACAAGAGCGAACCGGCGACCTTCGACAACACCATCGTGGCGATGGAGCGCAGCGGCGAAACGCTGACCCGCGTCTCGCGCATCTTCTTCGGCCTCGTGCAGGCCGATACCAATGACGCGCGCCAGAAAATCCAGGAAGAAGTGGCGCCCAAGCTGGCTGCCCACCAGGATGAGATCAACCTGGATCCGAAGCTGTTCGCGCGGGTGAAGTCGCTGTACGACCAGCGCGCCACGCTGGGCCTGGATCCGGTGCAGACGCGCCTGGTCGAGCACTACTACGATGGTCTGGTGCGGTCCGGTGCGCAGCTCAACGACGCCGACAAGGCCAGTCTGCGCAAGCTCAACGTGGAAGAAACCACGCTGTCCACGCAGTTCCACACCCGCCTGGTGGCGGCGACCGCCGCTGCGGCCGTGGTGGTGGATGACAAGGCCAAGCTGGCCGGACTGAGCGAAGATGCGATCGCCACCGCCGCCGCCGATGCCACCGCGCGCAAGCTGGACGGCAAGTTCCTGCTGCCGTTGCAGAACACCACCCAGCAGCCGGTGCTGGCCTCGCTGAGTGACCGCGAGCAGCGCGCGGCCGTGCTGAAGGCATCGGAAACACGTGCCCTGCGCGGCGATGCGAACGACACCCAGCAGACCGTGCAGCGACTCGCCCAGCTGCGTGCGCAGAAGGCCAAGCTGCTCGGCTTCGCCACGTATGCCGATTACAACCTGGGTGACCAGATGGCCAAGACGCCGGCGGCTGCCTTGAAGCTGCTGACCGACACCGTACCGGCGGCCACGGCCAAGGCGCGCGCTGAAGCGGCCGACATCCAGAAGGTGATCGACGAACAGAGCGCTGCATCGAAGACCGGCGGCTTCAAGCTGGCCGCATCGGACTGGGACTTCTACGCCGAGCAGGTGCGCAAGGCGAAGTACGACCTGGACGAATCTCAGATCAAGCCGTACTTCGAACTGGACAACGTGCTGCAGAACGGCGTTTTCTATGCCGCCACCCAGCTGTATGGCATCACCTTCAAGCCGCGTACCGACATCCCGACCTACCACGCGGACATGAAGGTGTACGAAGTGTTCGACAAGGACGGCACCTCGCTCGCGCTGTTCTACACCGACTACTTCAAGCGTGACAGCAAGTCCGGTGGCGCATGGATGGATGTGTTCGTCGAACAGGATGGCCTGACCGGTACCAAGCCGGTGGTGTACAACGTGGCCAACTTCACCAAGCCGGCCGCCGGCCAGCCTGCGCTGCTGAGCTTCGACGAAGTTACCACGCTGTTCCATGAGTTCGGCCACGCACTGCATGGCATGTTCTCCAACGTGAAGTACCCGTCCATCGCCGGTACCGCCACCTCGCGCGATTTCGTCGAGTTCCCGTCGCAGTTCAACGAGCACTGGGCGCTGGACCCGAAGGTCTTCGCGAACTACGCGAAGAACTACAAGACCGGCGAGCCGATGCCGCAGGAACTGGTCGACAAGATCCTCAAGGCACGCAGCTTCAACCAGGGCTACGCGACCACCGAGTACCTGTCGGCCGCGCTGCTTGACCTGGCCTGGCACACCCAGAAGGCCGACGCCCCGCTGCAGGATGTGCCGGCCTTTGAAGCTGCCGCGTTGAAGAAGTTCAACGTCGATCTGGCGCAGGTGCCGCCGCGTTACCGCACCACCTACTTCGACCACATCTGGGGCGGCGGCTATTCGGCCGGTTACTACGCCTACTTCTGGGCCGAAGTGCTGGACCACGATGCCTTCGCCTGGTTCACCGAGCACGGTGGCCTGACCGCTGCAAATGGTCAGGAGTTCCGCGACAAGGTGCTCTCGCGCGGCAACAGCGTCGAGCTGAGCCAGCTCTACCGCGACTTCCGCGGCAAGGACCCGTCGGTGGAACCGCTGCTTGAGTTCCGCGGGCTGAAGTAAGGCGAACGAACGGCGGGGGAAACCCCGCCGTTCTGCTTTTTCTGCCCCCCGGTCGGGTAGAGCCGACTTCAGTCGGCTGCTCTCAGCTGCCTTGGTAGAGCCAACTTCAGTCGGCTGCCTTCAGCCTGCCTTGGTAGAGCCGACTTCAGTCGGCTGCCTTCAGCGCACGGCAACGGCAGCCGACTGAAGTCGGCTCTACCCTTTCCGCTCGGCTCACGTGCCGACGTGCACGCGCTCGGCCTGCTCGGCCAATCCCAGGTGGTCCAGCGCGATGTCCAGCGCCAGCACGTAGCTCTGCGCACCGTAGCCTGCGGCGATCCCCAGCCGCTGCCCCATGCCCGCGGGCAACCAGGGCTCGGCGACCGCCCCATCGTCATGCACTTCCACGTAGGCGTTATGCAGGTGCGGGAGCAACTGCTGCAGACGCATGCTGTCCGCGCAGGCACCCGGATCCAGCAGCGTCACCTCGCCACGCGCGTGATCGGCCACACGCAATGCATCCAACAGTTCCTGCTCCGAGCCGCACGCCCGGATCGCAACGCTGGTCCCAGCATCCACGGCGCGGTGTACCAGCGTTTTCAGGACCAGCCCCGGCAGCGGTTCGGCGGTACGGATCAGCGCACCCGCAGCTTCTGGTCCCCGGATGATGAAGATCGACATGACGCAGCTCTTGTTCGCAAGTGCGCCTGCGGCGCGGTAGGCACACGATGCGCGCACTGCCCGTAACGCCGCCATGGCGCACGCCGCATCCGCGCGTAAAGTCTGCGTAGCGTTCGCAGTGCCCCGGTAGAGCCGACTTCAGTCGGCTGCTCCCCGCTCGCCTCGGTCGATCCGAAAGGTAGAGCCGACTTCAGTCGGCTGCTTCCAGCGCACCTCGGTCGATCCGAAAGGTAGAGCCGACTTCAGTCGGCTGCTTCCAGCGCACGACAAAGGCAGCCGACTGAAGTCGGCTCTACCCTGGCGGCTCTACCTGGCCACGGAACCGAACCGCCTTTCTCGTGGTCCAACCCCCACACCCACCGGAGCCTCGCCATGGACGCCACTGCCCGCCCCCCCGTTACCCGACGCGCCCTGCATTGGCTGAAAAAAGAAGCCCTTCCGCTGCTGGTGATGCTCGGTCTGCTCGCTGCCGCGCGTGACACGTTGGCCAACCACTACGTGGTGCCCAGCGGCTCCATGCAGCCTACGTTGGAGCCCGGTGACCGCGTGGTGGTGGACATGCGCGCCTATGGCCTGCGGCTGCCCTTCACCGAGCACGCGCTGGTGAACATCGGCTCCCCGCAGCGTGGCGAAGTGGCGGTGTTCGATTCGCCCGCCGACGGCACCCGGCTGATCAAGCGCGTGGTCGCCGTCGCCGGTGACCGCGTAGATGTGCACGATGGCCACTTGAGCATCAACGGGGTGCCGCTGCAGCTCGGCAACACGGCGGCCGCCGAGCAGTTCGGCACCCGCACCGCGCAACTCGATCTGGACATGGGCGGTGGCCCGGATGTCACTGACGTGGTGGTGCCGGCCGGCAAGCTGCTGGTCATGGGTGACCACCGCGGGAACAGTTTCGACGGGCGCTTCTTCGGCTTCGTCGAAGCCGACAAGGTCTACGGCAAAGCCGTGGCCGTCTACTACCGTCGCGGAGACGGG